>Ga0114923_10000232_pt1 | contig 46573 bp, 46 predicted proteins | sample SumtaG_FD_89578 | JGI IMG/M metagenome (GOLD analysis project Ga0114923, IMG submission 89578) | Deep subsurface microbial communities from Indian Ocean to uncover new lineages of life (NeLLi) - Sumatra_00157 metaG | ecosystem: Environmental > Aquatic > Marine > Oceanic > Sediment | place: near... | reverse complement strand
TTATATATTTCTTTTCGACAAGTAGAAACTAGAGATAATTATCCTGTAGTTTTTTTATTAACGATTGATCAAAAAAGATTCTTGGAGTTAATTAATGGTAATATCGCAATCCATTCCGTGGGTTTATATTTTGGTTTTATCAAGAAAGATAATTTCCTACTAAGTATAGAGGGGGCAGAATTTTTATATAAGAATAAGATATTTTCTGAATTTCAACAAATATTTCTAAATAAAAAAGGAGAAAAAGCATTTCTATACGGAAATAATGTTTTAAAAAAGATGATTGATAAAATTCCACCGAAATTAAAGAAAAAGGATTTTCTACTAGTCTTAAATAATTTGAACGAAATATTAGGGATTAGTCAGTCTCGATGTGATAGTCAAATTATCCAAACTTTAAATTCAAAAGATATTGTTGCCAATAATCTTAACGATAAGGGAATTTATTTAAGAAAAGCACAATAGTGAGAAAATTCCTTTTCTTAGCCAGGTTTACTTATTAATTTTTTTAATTAAGCATATAAAAAACCCAATTGTATCATGGATATGTGGATACAATCGTTGAGCGTATTTTAAATTATCTCTGAGTGTTTTTCCATATATTTCTGTCAATCCTTCTACTCCGTAAAACTCAGATGTTTTGATAATTTCAACATCGGTTCGTTCTCTTAAAACTTCATGAACCACAAATTCGTTTTCTTCTGGGGCTATAGAACATGTGCTATAAAGCAATTCTCCATCTAGGTTTAAAGCATTTAAACCTGATCTTAGCAACTTCTTTTGGATAGAGGACATTTTTTCAATATCTCTCATTTTTTTGCTTTTCTTCCTACTTACATCTTGCCTGATCAATCCCTCTCCTGTGCAGGGCGCATCTAATAGAATTTTATCTGCTTTAATCTTCAAATTTGATATATTTATGGCGTCGAAGTTTAGTACAATCGAATTCGTGACACCCATTCTACGTAGATTGACTTCTAAAGCAGGAATTCTATTTCTGTTTTTTTCAATCAGAATTAAATTTCCTTTATTATTCATTAATTGAGATAAATGTGTAGATTTTCCTCCTGGGGCTGCACACATATCGATTACTATATCATTTGATTTTGGATCAAGAATAATCGGTGGAAGCATAGAAGCAACATTTTGAAGATATATATAACCTTGTAAATATTCATGAAGAGATCCTATATTGTAGGTTTCTTTAAGTATGATAAAAGCATTAGAAATCCACTTAATCCGCTCTAATTCAAACCTTTTTTGTTCTAATCGATCTTTTAAATCCTTCGTTTTAATTTTAAGAGTATTAACTCTAATTGAAGGAGTCAATGGTTTTTCATTTGCTTTTAGTAATTTAATAGTATCATCTATCCCTAAGAATAATAAATACCTTTCAATCATATATGGTAAATAACCATATTCCTTTGCAAGCTTCTGAGCTAGATTTTGATTTTGGGTGATAAAATATCAACTTCGTTTACAACTATTAATACTTAATAAAAAATAATAGATTATAATTGTTATCAGAAGAAAGTAGAATTAACTAATGATTGAAGTAGAAATTAAGATAAGAATTTCTGATCCTGTTTTGATGAGAAAAAAATTTAAAGAAAATCATGGTTCTTATAAATTTTCCTTGTTACATGAAGATATATATTATAATATGCCTAAGGGCTTAAGAAATTTTAAACAAACCGATGAAGCATTAAGGCTTAGAAAATCTATTAAATTTGATAAAATTACTAAGAGTGAAGATACAAAAACAGAATATTTTTTGACATATAAAGGTAAAAAAATTGATACATTAACGAAAACTCGTCAAGAAATTGATATGAAAATAGAAAACATTGATAAAATGAAAGAAATATTTGAGCTACTGGGATTTCAAGAAGTTCTAACTGTAAAAAAAGAAAGAGAGCTCTTCCTCTTTCAATACAAAGGTTACAAAATTGAGGCTCTTATAGACTTTTTACCAGTACTAAAACAATACTTCGTCGAAGTGGAATATCTGTCAGATTCTAAGGAAGATATTGAAAAATCTCGTGAAATGTTATTTGAATTTTTAGGTTTATTTGGAATTAATAAGGAAGATTCAATTAAGAAGTCATATTTGGAATTAATTCTAGAAAAGTAGTAAATATCAAATTTTTAGCCGGTTTTCAAAAAAAAGTTTTCCTAAATGAAAAGCTTCTTGAATTTGTAGAATGTATCCTTTCTTTTTACCTACTCTTTTCTCCCACTCCTCAAAATGTTGTTCAGACGAAAAAAAATTGATATTATTACACAATGAAGTTGCTGCACAACAAGAGTATTCCATGTGACCCCATACAACTAGCTCTTTTGGCTTTACTGATGTTATTTCATTATTAACTACCTCAATATAAACCTCATCATCACAGTGAAAACATTTTGATTGTATTTCAATATCGCTATTTACCATGAAAGGTATTCCTAAAGCATCTATAGCACACATTGCATAAATTTTCTTAAATGTGTCTTTTTTGAATTTAATTAAATGATCTGTTTTCAGGCCAGAAAATGGATATGCCGCTTCGATCATGGTTTTACTCTCATTTAAATGAATAGCATCAACGTCGTCTAATCTATTTATTATCTTCCTAAATGTGTCCTCAGATAAATGCTGAAAATTGCCGTGTATCTCATTTACTGCAGGAATTCTTCCTAAAATCGGTGTTTGAGATAGTAAATAATGTCTTATATCATTTTCCTCATTAGTAAGAGAAACACCAAACTTAGCATTAAGATCCTCAGTGTTACAAGCATCCTGGAAAATAATTTTAGTTTTATTTGAAGGTTTAGGCCTAATTTTAATATTTATTTCTGATCTCATAATTAATTTTGAAATTAGGTAATTCTTCTTTAACTAATATAAATCATATTCATATAAAAAAAAATAGTGTGAAAAAAAAAAAGGAAATGGAAAAATCAACGTGAAATACTATAATAGTTTAATGCCTGATAAATATCGCATTTCTAATTATAATTAATTCTTTTTTCTCTAAGCTTTTTTTTCTGTTCATATTAATAGATTGTAAAATAATTATTAAAAAACAAATGGAGTCCAGTTTTTAAAGTTACAACAAAGAAAATTTAGAAATTTTAAAAAATTATTAAGATTGCGCTATAAAATGAGAACACGATAAATAATAATCTTAAAATTTTTTAGCTTTTTTTTAAATCAGTATATTCCCCATCCATAATTCTTACCATATATCTTCTTCCTTTTATTATCCACATTATTTTATGTCCTTCTCGAGCTTTCTTACCCCATTCAGATTTCTTATTGCGATTCTGTTCAATGTATCTATATCCAAAAAGATCTACGTATTTGATACCGCTTGAAAACTTCTTAATTTCGTATTCTACTTCGTCAAGTTCAACAGTTTTTTTACCTTCAAAAATAGCATGGTATATCTTGAGACCTTTATCTTTAAGTTCCTCCATAAACTATAACCCCTCATATTGTGATGGTGTCATTGGCATAAATATCTTCCCTACTTTTATGTTTTTGTTTTGTAATTTTAACATCTGGAAGATTAATTCATCATTAGGTTAGAAATAAGAGTTAATCTTATATGATTTTAGTGTATAAATTGTAAATTGAAATTATACTTATTTCATGTTATCAAAGACAATTAGATGTGATTGTACTCAATTTTAAATGCTGAAAACCTACTTAAATTCTTAAAAGAAAAAAAAAAGAATTAATAAAATTCTAATATTTTTGGGTTTCTTATGGTTTACTTTGAGCTTAATCGTCTGAAATTTAATTGTGGAACGAGTAAAGAAAAGTGCCAAAAATACCCTCAATATTGTATGTCATGCCTTGAAAAGAAATTAAAAGAATTAGATATTGACATCGATTCAAACTTTAAGGTTTTTGAGCTAGATTCTTATGAAAGACGTCTTCATGCTGAACGAGAAATAATCTGGCAGAAATTTTTGGATGTTTTGAATATAAGGCATATAATATTAATAGATAAAGAATCTGGCTTAAAATTATTAAGTTATTCTGTTTTAGGTGCTGAAATTAATGCCGATTTATTAAGTGGATTTATCCAAGCAAATATTACATTTTCAGAATCGGAAAAAGTTTCACTTAAGGGCTCTAAGTATGCGAAGAACCATCAATTTTATGAATTTCAATATCAAAATTTCAATATTCTGCTAAAAGATGGGAAATTTATTAGAGTTTGTTTGATTCTCGATCAGCAGGCTTCCGATAATATGCGAACTGATGTACTTCAATTTCTACAGGAGTATGAAGAATTATTTAATGAAGAAATTACAAATTTTAAAAAATCTGGTTCTTTTAAAACTAAGAATATGACCGAATTTTTAGAAGAATCTTTAAAAATTACATTAGTTTTCCCTATGTCTTTAGCACATAGCATAGCCCCAAACGATTTAGGAAGAATTAATGAAAATCAAATTCAGAAAGCAATATTGAATTTAGCAAAGGAACTTCTTGTATCCAAACGGTTCTTCTTTATTAATAATTTATTAAATAGAGTTAAGAAAATAGTGAATCTCGACGCGAATAAAATTCTTTATGAGATTTACCAGCTAATAGAGAACGGAATTATAATTTCAACAAATTTGGAAACTGTAGCTAGTGATATTGAATTGAAACAGGAAGTAGATTCAGAAAAAATGACAAGGTACAAATCGATTTCTTCCATAATTACGGGTAACTCTCAAATTGAAGAATTTCAAATAGAAGAAATGAATGAATCGTCAGTACGGGATTTAATTAAAAAAGCTGTTAAAAGAGGAAAAAATGCAGAGAAGACTCTAGCGTTTCAGATAACAGCAAAGGAATATAAAAGAGCTCTTTATTTAGCTAGGGAATTTAACCTAAAAGAAGATATTAGTAGAATATCACAAATGCTATTAGATCTTGAAAATAAAGAGAAGCAATTGGAATTAGAATTTCAGCTGAAAGCAGGAGAAAACGCTGAAAAGAATGGAGATTTTATAAATAGTATCAATAATTATCAAAAAGCTTTAAAAATATTAGAGGGTTTCCTTATTTTTAATGTGTCTGACTCCCGAATAAAGAAATTAAAGAAAAAGATTATAAAGCTCCGTATTGAAATTTAAATGTCTCCAAAATCTTGTCTTACGGTTTCATGATGACAAATTGTTAAAGAACTATTTGAAGGGGCATTTAAACAAACATTTTTTGATACCTCCACGTAAGAGGCTAGTATTACTAGATTTCTATCCTTTCCCTTCAATTCCACTCCATCTTGAATTAAACAATTGTCAGATACTATAGTTTTATCTATATTTACGTCTTTAGAAATATAAGCATCATTATAGATCAAAGTTTCTGTTATTTTTGTGTTTTCACCAATGTATACGTTATTTCCAATAATAACATTGGGACCAATTTCACAATTACTACGAATTGTAACGTTCTCTCCGATTGTCACAGGTGGATGGAATATAACCTTACCTTCTACATCAAGGTTATCACCTATTAGGTTTTTCGTAGAACTTTCCAAACCTCTTAAAATATCTTTCATTAACAAGATATTTCCCTCTAATAGTTCCTCAGGCTTTCCAATATCCTTCCATATACCTGATATCGGATAATAGTATAACACTCCTTCAGATGCTAATTTAGGAAAAACATCCTTTTCAATTGATACTTTTTTCCCCGTTTCAATATAATCGAAAACATCGGGTTCTAAGAGGTAAACTCCAGCATTAACAGGCATTGGATTATAATTGCCTTCTGGAGGATTATATTCATCTTTTTCAAGAAATTTTATAATTTTATTTGATGTTTCCTCAACTATCAAAACACCATATCTAGATGGATCTTCAACAGTTCTACCACTAATTAAACCCATTCCCTTACTTTTTTCATGAGCTTTAAGCATCTGTTTAAAATCAAAGTTCAAGATGACATCACCGTTTAACATAAAGAAATTATCGTCTTGTATATGATCTTCAGCTAATTTAATAGCACCAGCGGTCCCCATTGGATTTTTTTCATCCGTATATCGTATATTCACCCCTAAATCCTTACCATCCTTGAAATAATTCTTTAATACTTCAGCCATTACACTTACAGCTAATGTGATATCAGTTACTCCTGCAGATTTCAATAGTAATATCTGGCGTTCCAACACCGGTTTATTCCCTATGGGAATTAAAGATTTGGGAATTGTACATGTTAAAGGGCGTAATCGAGTACCCCACCCTCCAGAAATTATTATTCCTTTTGTCATAATTGATGAATTTTGGTGCTTTTTGGTTAATTTAATTAATTTTAAGAATAAAAAATTTTAGTTTGTCTCATAATAATGATTTAAGGAATTTAATATTCCAATTAACTTCTTAGAAATTCAATTTACAGAAAAAAATGTTAAAAAAAGATCATTTTAATTTTTCTTCGATTACTTTACCCTTACTATCAGATTTTGGTTTGTTAAATAATGGATCTGCTTCTTGCAGAACACGACGTTGTACTTTTCCAAGGATATTTTTTGGAATTTCGTCTATAAATTCTAATAAGGCAGGGCATTTCCACTTTGTCATGTTTTTTACGGTCCAAGCGATCAACTGTTCTTCAGTTATTTTACCTTTATACTCAGGTTTTAGAGTAACCCAAGCCTTTGTAATTTCTCCAACTTTTCCTTTTGGATCAGGTAAACCAGCAACTGCAGCCTCTGAAACGGCGTCATTGCTCATAAGCATAGTTTCAACTTCTGCTGGATAAACTGAATGACCTGCAACTTTGATTAATTGCTTCTTTCTATCTCTTAGAGCTACAGTTCCATCTTCATTCATAAATCCAATATCCCCCGTAAGTAGCCAAGTTCGACCATCCCATGTTTTTAGAGTATCTGTTGTCTCTTCTGGTTGGCCTAAATAACCTTTCATTACTTGAGGTCCGCATACACACAACTCACCTGTGTTGTCCTCACCGTATTTTGAATCTTTAGATCCATCTGCGATTGGTCCTTTCTCAAAGTCATCCACGTCAAAAATTCCCCAATCAGTACCAGGAAAGGGCATTCCAATTGTACCTACAGGACTTTCACCGAATAAATTGCCCCCACTTACAACAGGACTTGCTTCTGAAAGGCCATAACCTTCAACTATACGACCACCAGTATTTTTTTCAAAAGAATCTCGAACTGGAGCGTGTAAAGGCCCAGCTCCTGAGATTGAGAGCTTTAATCTACCCATTAATTCTGGAAATTTTCCTAAATTTGGAAAATCGGCAATCCTCTTAAAGAGAATTTCTGCACCGGCATAAAATAATCCATTGGGAGCAGGAATATGTGTGATCTCTTTTAAAAATTCTTCTGTTTGAGGTGGCCTTGGAAACAACATCATCCATCCACCTAATGCTATTGAAACATTCATGACCGCAGTCATTGCAAACGAATGAAACAAGGGTAATGCTCCGATAACACCTACACCTGGATCCTCTCCACCAACCCATAACTTCGCTTGAGTTGCATTTGAAACTAAGTTAAAATGTGTTAATATTGTAGCTTTGGGCACTCCTGTAGTTCCTCCGGTCATAATATATGTGGCGGTGTGTTCAGTTGGATCAAAATCTACTTTTGGTAAATCCGGTTCTGTGTTAATAAGATCTAAGAATTTTATTGCACTTGGGAAATTAACTTTCCCTTTGGGTATCTTTCCAATCAACTTTCCTAATACTTTCTTAAATCCGGGGAGACCTGATGCTAAATCGGCGATATTTGTATAAATTACCATCTCTATATTTGTTTTGCTTATAATTGGATGGGCTAGTTCTTCATAGAATGCATCCAAAATGATTAGTACCTTAGCACCAGTTAATTTAAGATGATGTAATACTTCTAGTGGTTTGTAAGTTATATTAATGCCAGAAGCTATGGCACCTAATTTAGCTGTTGCGTAGAATGATATGACGTATTGAAAACTATTAGGCATTAAAAATGCTATAACATCTCCTTTCTTTACACCTAGGTTATGTAGAGCAGTAGTCAAAGAATCAATAGCTTGTCCTGCTTCCTCGTAAGTCATCCATGATTCTAGAAACCACATCATATTATCTTTACCATGGATCTTTCTCTGTCCTTCAAAAAACTCTCCTACTGAGATTTTTTCAAAATTATAGTTTTTAGGTGCATCCCTGGGCCACCATTTCTTAAACCAAGCTTTATCTTCATCAACTTGCCATTCTGCCATCTTAATTACACTTTTTATGTTTTTTATTTGTTAGAATGCATAATGTAAATTCGTTGTTTAAATATTAATTAAAGCTAGCTTAAATTTATAAAGTTTATAAAATAAAATTGAGTTCGGGATTTCATGAAACCGATTTTAAGATCTAAGAAAGTCTGATTGCTAAGAAATTATAATGAAAAAAATTAAAAGATACAATTAATTCGAAATACTTAGAATTCGAAAAAATTAAGAGTGTTGAGAAAAATGACTTGTGTTCATGGTTTAGATGAAAATAATTGTCCAACATGTAGAATAGTGAAATCTACCTTGCCGATTAATTCTCTTAAAAGCATAAAATCACCTGCTTTAAAGATCGAAAGCCCCTTTTTTAGAAGGGAAAATAGACTTGACGAGAAGATCTCGAAAGAATTAACAGCAAGAAAATTGAAGATTACTCATTCTTCTCTAAATCTCATATCTAGACCACCATCCATAAGTGAAGTTCCTAATTTTGAAAATAAAATTTTCCTTGAAAGAGCAAAAGAGTTAGATATCTTAAGAGATGACAATTTCGGGATTTCAAAGAAAATTCAGCTCGAAAGTCCTGAATGGCAATTTAAAGAAGAAGAGTAGTTTGTTTTAAATAGGATTTTACTGAAACTCATTTTGTTTTATCCTTTTTGCGTTATTAATTTATAGGATTGAATCATAATAATAAATTATAACTAATTTTTGAAAATAAATAAGAGGTGAATCTATTGGGAGAAGATTATCAACTTCAAATTGAGTGGTTAGGACATGCGGCTTTTAGAGTAAAAACAGGTAGTGGGAGAGTAATTTATTTAGATCCTTACCAGATAAAAGATGGTGAAGAAAAAGCAGATATAATTGTGTCAAGTCACAGTCATGGTGACCATTTTTCAGAGGGTGACATTAAGAAAATAATGAAGGATGATACAGTTGTGCTAGGACCCGAGAGTATTTCAAGCAATCTGAAAAAATTCGATGGGCAAGCAATTAGATTAGGTGATTCTTTTGATTACAAGGATCTTTCAATCCAACTTATACCTTCATATAATATAAAGAAGGCAAATCATCCGAAATCAAACGGTTGGGCAGGTACAATTATAAGGTCAGGAGGTAAAAGTGTTTATCATGCGGGTGATACAGAAAGAATTCCTGAAATGAAGGAATTAGCAAATAAAGATATTACAGTTGCTTTAATCCCCTGTGGAGGTACTTATACAATGGGTTTTGATGAAGCGACAGATTCTGCTGTGGATATTAAACCAGAAATCGCAGTTCCGATGCATAATTGGGGAAAAGATTTAAATGAATTCAAAGAGCTTTTGAATAAAAAGGATCCAAACATTAAAGTCGAGATATTGTCTGATAAATTGCTCAAAGTGTAATTTCTAACCCTTTTTTTCCTTTTTTAAATTATTGTCATATTAACTTGATTTGTGCAATAGAAAAAAAAATTAGATTGAATAAAAGCATAATTAGTAATGGAAATCTATAAAAATCTACAAATAAATTGATATTAAATTAGAATTATTCTCAAAGAAATAAAACAGAAAATAGTGATTAAAAAAATGGGTAGACTAGATGGTAAAGTTGCTGTGATTACTGGTGGCTCCAGTGGAATAGGAAATGCATCTGTTCGACTATTTGTTAAAGAAGGGGCTCAGGTTGTTTTCGGAGATATACAAGATGAGATAGGTGTCGCACTTGCCGAGGAGCTTGGGCCAAATGCGATATATCTTCACTCAGATGTACGAAATGAATCTGAAATTAAGGCTCTAATTGATCTTGCTGTTGAGAGATTTGGACGTTTAGACTGTATTTTTAACAATGCGGGTTTTCCGGGGGTTGGAGGACCTATTGATGAGATCCCTACAGATGGATTCGATGTCACAATGGAAATTATGTTTCGCAGCGTCTTTCTTGGGATGAAACTTGCAGCTCCAATAATGAAAGAACAAGGTTCGGGAAGCATTATTAGTACTGCGAGTGTAGCAGGCCTTAGAACAGGTATGGGGGGACATGTATATAGTTCAGCAAAAGCAGCAATTATACACTTGTCTCGAACGGTTGCTATGGAGTTAGGAGAATTTAACATCAGAGTTAATTGCATTTGTCCAGGGGGAACAGCAACCGCTATTTTTGGAAGAGGTCTCGGTTTCGAACAAGAAAAAGCAGACAGGTTTAAAGAAGTAATAAAAACGTATCTAGCTGATATGCAACCAATAAGACGTGTAGGTCTTCCAGAAGATATTGCAAAAGCAGCACTATGGTTAGCTAGTGATGATTCTACATTTGTTAGTGGTCATCCATTAGTTGTTGATGGAGGATTGATAGGAGGGAGAATGCCTAGTCAAAATCAAGATCAATGGGAAGAAATGGGAAAAAAAATAGGTATTGAAGACCTTGAAGCTCTTAGGCGTCGCCTTAACGAAGATATTGCTAAAATGAAATAAAAGCAAGCTTTCTAACTACCATTTTTTATCCATTTCAATTTTTCTTTTTTATTAAGATAAGATTTTAAACCAGAATTACATCATTAAGTATAACGAAACCTTTTTGGATCTAATAACTAATAAGTAAAATCAAAATTGTGAAATAAAATGGATGTTAACGAAGAGTTAAAAAAGAATACCACAGTTGCATACATCTCCATGGAAATTGGAGTTGATAGCAACATACCAACATATAGTGGAGGTTTGGGAGTGCTATCAGGAGATACTGTAAGGTCAGCAGCAGATTTAGAGCTTCCGATGGTAGGAATCTGTTTGTGTTACAGTTCGGGTTACTTTTATCAATTTTTTAACGAGTTTGGGGAACAAAAGGAACGTGAAATTGAATGGAATTTTTTCTATGAATTTGATAGGATTCCACATCCTATTTCTATGAAAATAGAGGACAAAGATATAAAAATATCAGCATGGCAATATAATGTAATCGGTCAATCTGGTCATGTTCTCCCGATATATCTATTAACTACCGATATTGAAGGAAATGAAGATTGGATGAAGAACATGACTGGTTCTCTTTATGATTCTACTTCACGATGGAATAGGATTGTACAAGAAATGATACTAGGTATAGGAGGTGTAAAACTTTTAAAACACTTAGGATATAACAACATTGAAACATATCATCTTAATGAGGGTCATGGTTCATTCGCAATGGTCGAATTATACAATATGTTGAATGGTGATATTGACAAAGTAAAAGAAAAAGTAGTGTTTACAACTCATACTCCTGTACCAGCGGGTCATGATCGTTTTAAAAAAGATTTAGTTGATAAAGTTTTCGGAAATAGTATGCCTTCTGACGTTAGAAAGCTCGCTGATGATAATGGAGAATTTAATATGACTTTTTTAGGGATGGCGCTTTCTAGGTATAGAAATGGGGTTGCGAAGAAGCATGGTGATATTTCTAGAAAAATGTTTCCTCAATATGAGATTGACCATATAACAAATGGGATCCATTTACCATTCTGGGTATCAAAACCTTTTCGTAAAATATTTGGGCGAAAATGGCCGAGTTGGAGAGCTAATCCATCGGTTCTCGAAAGTGCAATAGAGTTGGATGATTTGGAGATCTTCGATGGCCATATTAAGAACAAATTTAATTTAATATCATATCAAAAAGGACATTCTTGGAATTTATTAGATGAAGAATTAATTACAATTGGGTTTGCTCGAAGGTTTGCAACTTATAAAAGAGCAGTTCTGATTTTTCATGATATTGATAGATTAGGTAAAATCTGCAAAAATAGTGCTCAATTCATTTTTGCTGGTAAAGCACACCCTAAGGATACTATGGGTAAAGATTACATCAAAGAAATTCATGAAAAAGGTGAATATCTTTATGATAACTATGGAGTGAAGGTTGTTATGATGGAGAATTATAACATGGATCTTTCACATATGCTAGTATCTGGTGTGGATATATGGTTAAACACACCTGAGAGATATAGGGAAGCTAGTGGTACAAGTGGGATGAAAGCAGCTTTAAATGGCGTATTAAATTTTTCGGTTCAAGATGGCTGGTGGTTAGAAGCTTATAAAAAGAATTCACTAGCAGGTTGGGCAATTGGCCCTAATGATTCAAATCCGGATGATCCTGGTGTTTCAAATAATTGGGATATTGATTCTAATGCACTTTATGAGATCCTCGAAAGTGAAATAATACCTACTTACATGAACCATAACGAGTGGATCTTTCGGCAGAAAAATGCAATATCACTTGCGGCTTATTTTAACACACATAGAATGTGTAAGGAATATGCAGCGAAAGCCTATAGACTTCAGAAGCAGAAACCTTGGAAGTATATTAGTCATTAAGTGTTCTAGAAGGTATAGTGAATTAATTAATTTCTTTAATTTTTTCAGAATACCTATCAATTAGTGATTTTAAACTGAGTGATTTTAATGAATTCATCGAAATTTTTCTTATTGAAGTAATCTTCTAATACTTGAGTTAAAATCTCTTCCATAACATTTGTACCTAAGTGTAACCCATCCAGGTCTTTAGTTATAAGTAGCATATAATCTGAAGTTGTTTCCAGATAGAAACAACCTTGGTTAATTTCAATATCAGTATATCCTGATATGATTTTATTGGCATTTTTAATAATTTCAGATGTAGTAAATAATACAATCAAATATTTTTCAGTTAGTTCTTTTTTTAATAGGGAATCTTGAATCCCAAGAGCTAAAAGTGGATTTGTTGTGTAAGATTTAAATAGATGTTGAAGCGGTGTTAAATCCTTTCGTACTTTGCTTTTGTTATGAAAAAAAACAAAATCTTCGTTAAGTTCTAATGGAGATTCTTCGATATAAGTAATTTCTTTAGGATTTTCTTTAAATTCAAATTTTTTTATATAATCTGTCATTTTACAATTTATTCTAATGTGACTTTTTAAATAAAATAATTTTGAATCAAATAAAAAAATTTCATGAAATTAAATTTTGTATAATTTATTATAGGTTATAATTATGTCGTTAAATGAAGTCTATTCTGTTCTCTTGAAAAATAAAAAAAAATCAATTGATTTAGTGTTTGAATTTCTTAAAATTCCATGTCTGGCTGCTCAAAATCTAGGAGAAAAGGCATCGATAAATTTTCTTGAACGGATCTTTGGAAAAGCGGGATTTAATTGTTCAACTTTTGAAACTAAGGGTTTTGCAGTATTTACCGCAGAGTTAAACGTTGGTTCAGATAAAACTATAACATTCTATGACCACTACGATGTTCAACCAGTAAATAGTGAATTGTGGGAATCACCTCCTTTTAAGCCTAATATAAGGAATGGAAAAATTTTTGCTAGAGGGATTTCTGATAATAAGGGTGAGATTATCTGTAGGTTACAGGCTATCAAAGCATATAGAGAAGTGTTTGGAAAAACTCCTGTCAATATTAAATTCATCATAGAAGGTGAAGAAGAAGCAGGAAGCTTAAACCTTGGTTATTTTGTAGAAAATAATAAAGAATTTGCGCTTGGAACTAATTTATGTGTCTGGGAATTTGGCGCCAAAGATTCTGATGGCATACACAATATTTATTTGGGTGTGAAAGGCTTCCTTTACTTAGAACTCAAAACGGATACTATTGGGACAGATGTCCATTCTGGGAGAACACAATTTGTAGATAATGCAGCTTATGAACTCGTATGGGCTCTTGCTGCTTTAAAAGACCGAAATGATAAAATACTTGTACCTGGATTTTATGATAATATCTCTGAATCAACCGAAGAAGAACTTCAAATCGTTGATAATTTTAACCTAAGAGAAGATGATCTAAAAAAAATTTATGGGATTGACAAAATCCGTTTAGGTTTAAGTGGTGTAGAATTAAATAGGAAATTTTTCCTAGAACCAACATCAAATATCTGTGGACTCTGGAGTGGATATCAAGGACCTGGTCTTAAAACAATAGCTCCCCATGAAGCTTTTGCTAAGGTTGATTTCCGACTAGTACCCGATCAAAATCCTAAAGATTTAGTTGAGAAAATACGAAAATTCTGGGATGACCACGGCTTCACTCATATTAAAATAGTAGAATGGGATGGATGTGAAGCAGTAAAAACTTCCCCTACTAACCATGCTGCTCAAGCTGTAACTCGAACAATACGAGAAGTTTCTGGGCATAATCCAGTAGTTTGGCCGTTAGCAGGTGGAAGTGGACCTATGGATCTATTTCCAGGAGTTCCTTGTATTTCCATTGGTACAGCTAATTTTCAATCTAACGCTCATGCACCCAATGAAAATATTTACATCGAAGATTGGATTGAAGGGATGAAAATAATTGCTAATCTTATTCATAACTTATGATTTAGTATTAAAAACTGCATGATAATAATTTCTAAATAACGTTAAAGAGCCAAATTTAAACTAATGAAGTTAGGAACACTTGATCTTGCAAATAGGTATATTTTAGCACCTATGCAAAGGGTTACCACCGCACCATATAGAAGATTTTGCAGAAGATTTCAGAAAATTGGTTTAACAAGTGTTCCAATGATATATACCAAGAATATTGCTAGCAATTCAAAATCTTTTGAAAAAGAATTATACAAAATAGAAGAAGAAAGACCAATAAGCATACAACTTATAGGGTCTGATTTTAAATCTCTTAAACTTTCTCTTGATTTTCTAGAAAGTTATAAATTTGATGTATTAGATATTAATGCGGGGTGTCCTTCACGCAGAGCGATTAATGCGGGCGAAGGTGGCTATTTAATGAAAGATCTAGATAGATTAAAAGATTTACTTCATGTTGCTGTAAATAATTCTTCTAAACCAATCTCGCTTAAAATTAGAACTGGTTTTGCACGACCCATGGATATAAAACAATTCTCAAAAATAGCAAACGATTCTGGAATAGATTATTTAATCATCCATGCGAGAACTGTAAAGAGTAGTTTTCTTAAAGGATCTTTGGATCTGGAAACTGTAAAACATTTAAAAGAGGTTCTAACAATTCCTGTAGTTGGAAATGGTGACATTTCTGATCCTAAAGCTGCTAAAGAGTTTATTGATTATACCAAGGTTGATGCTTTAATGGTAGGCAGAGAATCAATGGGGAATCCTATGATATTTCATCAAATCCATGAGTATTTAACTAGAGGTGAACACATTCCTTTTGTAAATAATGGGGATATATTAAGGAAGTTTTTTAATATTTATGAAGAAATAATTGATGAATTTTTAGAGGGTATTTCTTATCCTTTTGGGAATAAAAAATTCAAATTTAATGAGTTGAAAAGAAATGCGATATGGCTATCAAAAGGAATTGAGAAATCTTCAGCAATTAGAACTCGATTAAGCGTAGTGAAAAATCTTAATCAATTAAAAATGATTTTAAAAGAAGTTGATAATTAGAAATTAGAAATTTAAGTCAAAACCTTCATTTATATTTCTCTAGAAGTTCTTCATGAGTAAAAACACCGTCTTCAGTAATAACACTGGTGACCAATCTAAATGGAGTAATATCAAAAGCATAGTTTAGACATTCTACACCATCTGGAACAATTTGAACTTTCCCTAAAACGTTACTTACTTCACTACTATCTCGTTGTTCAATTGTAACGTCTTCAATAGTTTCATGAAGAGACAGTGTAGAAGTTGGGGCAGCTACATAGAAAGGAATATTGTTATCTTTCGCTGCTAAAGCTACTAAGTAAGTCCCTATTTTATTGAAAACAGCATCAGAGGTTACGCGGTCAGTTCCCACAATAACTTTATTTATTTTTCCTAATCTCATTAATAATCCAGAAGAAGTATCGGTAATTACTTTAACAGGTATCTTATCATAGTCTAACTCATAGGCAGTTAACCTTGCTCCTTGAAGTCGTGGTCTTGTCTCATCGGCAATTACACTTATTTTCTTTTTTTGCTCTATTGCAGACCTAATTGGTGCTAGAGCTGTTCCATATTGAACGGTGGCTAAGGATCCTGCATTACAATGAGTTAAAACAACGTCCCCATCATTTAATAGATTTGACCCATTTTTTCCGATATTTTTGTTAACAATGATATCTTCTTGAGCCATAAGTTTTGCTTCTTCTACAACAAGTTCAGAGATTCCGCTTGAATTGTCAGGATATTCGGTTATTATTTTCCAAATCCGATTCACTGCCCAAACCAAGTTCGAAGCTGTTGGTCTTGTACTCTTGATTATTTCCGCAGCTTCCCCCATTTTTTCAATAAACCTATCTTTTGGTAATTCTTTATATTCTATGGTTGCTAAAGCAACACCCATTGCAGCCGCAACTCCAATTGCAGGAGCTCCTCGGATATTCATTATTTTAATAGAAGTAGCAACATCTCGATAATCACTGAATTCTAAAAATTCAAGTTTATGTGGTAAAATAGTCTGATCAATCATCTTAACCTTATTCTCAGAAGTCCATTCAATCGAAGGTATCATAATAATTTAAAATATAGCAAGCTTTAAAAAATTAAATTAGTTGAAGTTATCATTTAGATTTCGGACTTTTATAGGTGTTTATAGTTTCAGAAAGAGTAATAGAACGAGATTATATTTAAGTTGGTATCAAAGAAGGACGATTTATAAAAAATATAAGATAGCTTTATGTTTCAATTATCGAATTTTAGAATTGACTGTTAATTTAATATAGGCTTTTTCATCTCATGCTTAGACAAAAAATTTATGGATTTTTGAAGCTAACTAGGTTTGGAGTATCATTATTTGGATGCATCGGATTGATTGTTTCAGGGGTAATAGCTGGAGACTTGATAGATTTTCAAGTTGAATACCTACTTGCCTTTTTTATTGTTTTAATTTCAGCATCAGGGTCTTTTGCTATTAATGATTATTTTGATTTTGAACTGGATAAAAAGAACAATAGAAGAGATCGTCCTTTAGCAAGGGGGTTAATATCTAGAAAAACAGCTTTAATTACAGCAATATTATCATTTCTTATTGTCATTTTTCTTAGCTTTTTCCTAAATCTTATCGCTATGATTCTCATATTTATTAGTTTACCCTTATTTTATGTGTATAGCATGGGCTTAAAGAAAAAATTGTTTATTAAAAATATCTTAATTGCTTATTCATATTTAAGTACGATTTTCTTAGGATCACTTATCATGGATTCATATCTTGAACCCTTATTAATATACTATGCAATTATGGGATTCATCGTGGGGATAGCAAATGAAATTCTGTTTGATATAGCAGATGTAAAAGGTGATTACTCTCTTGGTATAGAAACGGTTTCTACAAAATTTGGGGTTAAAAAAGCAGCACAAATTTCTATATTCTTTTACATTACTATAATTATATTAGACCCATTACCTTTTTTTATAAAGATTGATCAAAGACTGTATTTAGATTACTTATTTTTAATTTTAATACTTATTCCAGTAATTTCATATATTATACTTTCAATAACACTTTTAAAAAAGCAGACAATAGAACATGTAATGAAATTGAGAATCAAGATTTTTGTAATAATGCAATTTGGGACAATTTCTTATCTAATTGGAGTTCTTATTTAAACCTATTTATTTTAAGAAACATTGATATTATTACTTATTTATCCAAAATAGCTATGAATCTAGTTAAATCTCCGATAATCTCATGCTCACGTAGAACAGATATACCCGCATTTTTAATGGGTTGGGTTCTCGAAAGGATTAAAGAGGGATATGTTGATGTAGTTAATCCATTCAATCGAAAACAAGTATCTCGTGTTTCACTAAGTTCAAAAGATGTAAAATGTTTCGTGTGGTGGAGTAAAAACTTCGGAGAATGGATAAAAACATATAAAAATAACAAAGAACTTTTTAAATCTTTTCGAGGACACTCTTTTCAATTTACAATTAATTCCCCATCAGAATTAGAAAATAACATTAATGTATCATTAGACGAGAGATTTGAACAATTAGAATGGCTAATCAAGGAATTTTCTCTAATAGCTGTTAATTATAGATATGATCCAATAATTTTTTATAATGCTAAAGGTTCAAATCAAATAAAAAATAATTTAGATAAGTTTAAAAGCATAATTGAAAGAGTGGCTAAACTAAGAATAAAAGAAGTTATTTTTTCTTTCGCTACTATATACTCTAAGGTGAATAGTAGGATGAATTCAAGAGGTTATGTCCCAATTAATCTCACTGTTAATAAGAAAAGAGAGATTTTAGAAAGACTATTGGAAATATGTCAAGATTTCGAAATTAAAATGAAAGCTTGTTGTCAACCTGATTTACTAGAAATCGAAGATATAGAACAAGCTCATTGTATTGATGCATATAAAATAGAGAAACTAATAAATGAAAAGATTCCAAAGCAAAAGGATACAGGTCAGAGAAAAGAATGCGGATGTTTCAGATCCAAAGATATAGGGGGTTATACAGGAATCTTTCGTTGTAGACATAATTGTGATTATTGTTATGCCTCTCCAGCTAAGAAGTAGAAAACAAGAAATTCTTGTATAAATAAAAAAGATTTATCTTAATATTACTACTATTTATCTTATATTCTAAGCTTTAACAAATAAAGAGGGATTGAAATGGCTAAATGTAAATTTTTTATTGTTGATGTTTTTGCTGAAAGGAAATATGAAGGGAATCAGCTTGCCGTTTTTTTAGCAGAAGATGCTTTTTCTGACACTGAAATGCAAAAAATAGCAAGGGAAATGAATTTTTCTGAAACTACATTTATTACATCAGCTAAAGATTTTAATGTTCGAATTTTTACTCCTGATGTAGAATTACCTTTTGCGGGACACCCAACAATAGGAACTGCTTATGTTTTTCAAAAAGAAATTATTAAATCAAACATTAAAACTCTACTCTTAAATCTTAAAATTGGACAAATCCCAGTACTATTTAAATATAAATCTGGGAATGTTGAGGAAATCTGGATGGAACAGAACGTTCCTGCATTTGGTAAATTCTTTGATCCAGAATCAATTGCAAATATTTTAGGTTTAAAAGAAGAGGATATTGATATTCGGTTCCCGATTCAAGAAGTTTCAACAGGACTTCCTTTTATCATCACGCCCTTAAAAAATCTCGATGCCTTAAAAAGAGCACGAGTCAATCGAGAAAAGTTTTTTGATTTCGTTGAAAATACAAGTGCTAAAGCTATATTAGTATTTTGCCCCGAAGCCCGTAAAAAAGGAAACCATGTAAGTGTTCGTGTTTTTACTGAGGTTCCTGGATTCGAAGATCCCGCAACGGGTTCTGGTAATGGGTGTTTAGCGGCATACTTAGTAAATCGCCAATTCTTTGGTAAAAATAGTGTGAATATTAGAGTTGAACAGGGTTATGAAATTGGTAGACCAAGCTTATTATTATTAAAAGCAGAGGAGACTAAAGGCAAAATTAGTGTTTCAGTCGGAGGAAAAGCCTTTATTATTGCTAGTGGTGAGTTTATTTAAAAAAGGGAACTATCTATTAAAATTTAATCATTCGAATAAACTTTCTTTACAAGAAGGTTTACAAAACTTCTCATTTTTTGTTCGGTTTTAGTTTTTGGGACAAAAAGTGTCCCATTATAAGCATAGCCAAGTAGTTTATTTATTTGCGATCTTTGTTTTTTCATAATAGTTTCAATGGTTTTTAACAAAGTTTCAACATCAGTAGCATCATTTTCAATACCAAAACTTACTCTTAATAATCCAGGTAGACACATCCTAGTTTTTTCGGGAATTATAATAGAAGTCATCTCTGATCCAAGGGATCTTATTTTTTGAATTTTAAGGATTTGTTGAATTAATATATGGGCACAAAAACAACTATTGCGAATACCTATACCTCCATATTCAGCAAGTTCTTTTGCTGCAAGATTATGTGGAACTGTTTTCAAGCTAAAGGAAACAATACTACCCCGATTATTGAACCTACTTGAATTTTGATCTTTTACTCCAAATACTTCCACGTCTTTTATCTCGTTAAATCCCTTTAAAGTAAGAAAGGTCAAATCTTTTTCATAATCTTCGACAATTTCCATACCGATTTTTTTCAGAAGAAAGAGTGCTTCTCCCATTGTTGCAATACCTACGAGATTTTCTTCACCAGAAGAGATAATTTCATCTAATTCATTTTCTTTAAATTTCAAGTATCCTCTTTTAACGATAAGTGCACCACTCCCAAAAGGAGCATAATTTTTATGTCTGGAGAATGCAAAATAGTCAATATCAAGTTCATCTATATTAATTTGGTGATGTGCAACTATTTGTGCACCATCGACAAGAAGATGAGCATCATTCTGATGAGTAATTCGGCTTATTGATTGAAGATCAGCATAAGTTCCAAGAACATTTGACACACCACTTACAGCAACGATTTTGACTCGTTTATTACCATGTTTATGATCTACATTATATTCCTTGAGGACTGATTCTAATTTGTTTAGATCTATGAACCCTTCATCATCAATTGCGATCCTAATTAGTAATGAATTAGGAATATAACGAAAAGGAAGATCGTTAGAGTGGTGTTCTAATATGGTGTTAATTATAACAGGTTCATCTTTTTCTCTTAAGGATCGAGTCAAATTAAGAGCAACAAGATTTATCGCCTCAGTAGTATTTGAAGCAAAAATAATTTCATATTTCTCCAATGGGGCTTTTAGGAAATTCGAACAGATTTTTCTAACTTCATTTATAATTTCTTGAGAGTTTGTGTCCTGTTGTTTTAAAACGCTACAAAATGTATCCCAAATGGGTAAGAATGATGGTGTACTAGCGGCATTATCTAAGTTTATAAAAGGACGTAAACCCTCTATTGTAGGAACAATAATATTATTCCCAATCAGTAGATTCTTGAGTTTAAGGAGTAATTCTTTTCCTGAATATTCTAAAACCTTGTTCTTGTATAAAATTTCAACTGGTGAAAGGAGTTGAGTTGTATCGCTTTCTTCATTAATTTTTCTATATTTTTTAGTTAGTTGAATAGCTTTAGCAAGAGTTATTATATTAACAGTACTAGGTGTGCCCGCTTCAAACCTTTCTGGAATATCTGCCCATATAACTGAATTTGGGGTGACTTGTTTAATTATTCCACCTCCAGTGTAAATTACAGAACATTTACGTAAACTCTTTTTTTTTACTGCTAAAGCTCTTAATCCTAAAGCTAAGCCAAAATCTTTACTTGAAATAACATGATAATCAGTCAGTTTTAATTGCGTTTTAAATATATTTAATCTTTGGGGACTACAAAAAACCACTACATACTTCTTTTTGTTTAATTTAAGGTGTTCAAGAACAATCTCTCGTGCTTGATCAAATAGGGCAGTGGTTATCATTGAATAGTGACCCGTTCCTCTATGAACATTAGAATAGGTTTCTAATACCTTATAGATAGAATGTTTCAGTAGTGCAAATGCATTTATAGGTTTAACTTTGATATTTCCCATATTTCAAAGCATTTTATTCTGTTTTACTAATATTATTGGGAATAATTATTAATAGTAAATAAAATAAATCCAACTATTCAATTAATCAACTAGATTTTTAAATTTTTAATTTCAAGCATACATGTTGGATCGGAGGTTAGAGAGTTGCCAGTTGAGTTAAAAGCTTTTGCTCTACATCCACCACATATACTTTTATAATTACATTTACCGCATTGACCTTCAAATTTTAATCCTCGATATTGATTCAAAATAGGTGATTCTAGCCAAATTTTTTGAATATGTTGCTTTTTAGCATTACCGAGGGATGCAGGATTAAGAGGACAAGGAGTAACTTCTCCATTAGCTTTAATATGCATAGTAAAAACACCACATTCACAACCCGTAATAAAAGGTGAAAAAGGACTCTGTTTGCTGAATACACCACTTTGAAGTCTTTCGGAGAAATTAAAATAAGATAATGCTTCCTTTGAAAAGATACTTTTAAAAAAGGGTGCAATTACTACTTTAGGAAAGCGTTGAGACAAAATTCTTCCGAAAATTGGATTTTTATATGAAAGACTCAATGGATACCCTTCCTCAATGAGCTGTTGCCACATATCACATACAATAACACTAAACTTTTCTATTTGAAGGGGACTTAAAGTTATGTGAGCTTGAAGAGCTGCTTTACCCGATGGTACAAAATCAACAATTTCAAATTTTTGAACTTTTAGTTTCTTTGCTAAATCAACGAGTTCGTAAATTTGATGAACATTCAAGTTTGTTATTGTTGTTCCTATACACGTATATAGTCCTTCATTTAAACAATGCTTAATGGCAGAAATTGCTTTTTCAAATGTACCTTTACCTCGAATTTGCTCATGTACGTCTTTCAACCCATCTATGCTTACTTGAACATACCCAACACCAATATCTTTCAGTTTTTTTGCAACTTCCCCATTTATTAAAGTTCCATTTGATGCTAGAGCAACGTTGATGTTTTTATCAGTGGCGTATCTCATAAGATCAAATATATCATCTCTAAGAAGAGCTTCACCACCGAAAAAGATAAGAATGAAATTCTTAGCTTCAGATAACTGGTCAATAATTTTGCAGGCTTCTTTAAAATCCATTTCCTTCACATCCTGATCGACATAGCAATGAGTACAGTTTAAATTGCAACGATGAGTAACTGACCAAAAAACAACAGGGGGTCCTATAGGAACTGTTGGCATTTTAATTCCAAACTTCCCAATTCCTTCGATATAGGATAACGCTAAACGCTTTAAGGGCTCATTTTGTCTCAAGATCTCCGGAAATCTTTTTTTTGGAATATTTAAACCTCGACTTACAGCATTTAAAACAAAGGAAATTAGGAATGTGGAGAAGATGGTTTTGTACTTGCACTTCTTACAAGTAATCTTTTTTGAAATATAATAATCGATAAAAATTTCAGAAAATTTGCGACCACAAGAAAGACACTTTTTGTTAAAAAGATGGAAGAATTTTCTAAAATTGAATTTGTTCATAAAATTCCATATTAATAGGTCCAATTTAATAGAGTTGGTCTTAGTATTAATATCTTGGATCCTTTTTGGAAACATTTGGTTTTCTGTTTCATTAGCTTGATATTCTCTTGCTTTTAAGGTGGTTTTTACCAATTTTAACCATTACATAATATTTAGTCTTATTTCATTAGACTAATCATGCTTTAAATAAAAATAGGGTCGTAGATTATGACATTATTGTAAAAAACATCCAGAATGCAAAATTAATATAAATAAAAACGTTGTTTTTACTCTACATAATCTAAGGTGTCGTCTTCAATAGATCTCTTTTTAATTTTAGTTATATTAATTTAGATAGTAGCTTAAATTAAATTAAATTAAATTTAAAAGATTAAAATTCAGATTAAAATGAATAATCAAGACGAAACTAAGTCTGAAGAGAATTTTCCGTTTTTAGGAGTTGGTCCCAAAATTTTAATAACCTTATGCCCATTTCTAGTTCTATTTGGGATTTTGAATTCTATATTTCATGTTTTCTTTCAAATCCCTATAAGTTATTATTGGATGGTTATCTTAGGTTCTATTCTCATCATATTTGGTATTTTTATCTTCATCTATTCTGAAAGGATAATTAAACCTGCTTATGATGCATCCGAATTCATAACGATAAAAGTTTATGCTTATGTGAGACATCCTATGTATATGTCATGGGGATTAGGTACATTTCCGGGTATATTGTGTTTTTTTAACAGTTGGTTTCTTTTTCTAATTCTTCCTATATATTATCTGATAGTTAGAATTTATATCATCAGAGAAGAAAAATTTCTGCTAAATAAATTTGGTCAAAATTATGCGAATTATAAAAACAAAGTGAATGCTTTCTTTCCAAAATTAAAAAAATATAAACCCAAATAAAAATAGAAAAATCTAGATATGGATATTAAATTAAAATTTGCTTTTTATACACTCATAGTTGTTTTATTTCAATCTTCTCTGAAATTAGCTGGAGTCCTAATAACTGGAAGTTTAAGTTTTCTCTCTGAAACAGCAGATACCCTGACTGACATCTTATTTGTTTCTATTACTTTATATTCTCTTTACCAAAGTCAGAAGCCAGCAGATTATGAACATATGTTTGGGCATAGTAAAATTGATCCTATTTCAGGATTGATACAGGGGATCATCTTAATAAATGTTTATGTTATTTTAATATATAATGCAATACAAGCAGTAATCTCCAGTAGGTTCGATGTACTAAATCCTGAAGTTGGCCTTGCATTATTAGTCATCTCATTTTTAGTTAATTTAGTTTTCTCGAGAGTACTTATTTCAAAAGGAAGACAACAAAAAAGCCTTATTATGGAATTACAGGGTCTTAATTTATTCCAAGATTCAATACGGTCGATTATAGTTTTAATTAGTTTCATATTTGCTTATTTTAACATAACTTTTCTTGATCCTATACTTAGCGTCATACTTTCTGTGTGGATCATTATTGGTGCATTTAAATTAGCTAAAGGAGGTGTAAAAGAACTAACCGATACAAATCCTGTTAGCTCAATGATAATTGAGAAATTAAGGATGGAGATCTTTGCTCTTGAACATGTGGTAGGTGTTCATGATTTAAAAGTACGAGTAAGTGGTAAAATTTTATTTTTAGAAGTTCATCTTTCTGTAGAAGATCATATCTCTATTATACATGCAAATGAAATTACAAAATCTATTAGGAATATGAGTAATAAATTATTCCCTTCCTATCAAGTTGAATGTATAGTAGAAATGAATCCCTTGGCAAGTGAGAAATCAATAGGAGAAGGATTAATTAATTTAATTTATTCTATGAAAACAGAATTTCCTCATATAGTAGATTTTAAAGATCTAAATATTTTTAGACTTGAAGAAGAATATTTTGTTTCGTTAATTGTTGTTGTCAAGGATTCTCTTTCATTGACAAAAGCTCATGAAATTTGTACTCAGTTCGAAGGTGAAATCAAAAAACAAGCCCCCTATATATCTCGTATTATTACTCATCTTGAAGGACAAAAGTACAGTGAGTCACTTTCAGCAAACCAAATCAAATGTGCTGATGTGGGTCCTGAAATGTTAGAACAAATTAAGGCCGTGGTTGAGGGTGTTTTAAAACAACATTCGCAAGTAAAAGGATATCATGGATTGGAATTTTGGGCAACTCTTGATTATTGCATTTTAGAAGTACATATTTTTTTCGATGGATCCTTAAATATATCACAAACTCATAACCATATTTCAGAATTAGAGAGGAATATACGAGATGAATTAGGAATTGATAATTTAGATTCAATATTTCTCCATTCAGAACCAATGGAAGACAGAACGGATGGGGTATTATTTAATAATTCTTAAAAAGGAAAATTATATGTATTTAATCCAAGTTCTTCCTTCATTATTTTAATATCCTTTTGTAAACTCTTATTTATTGGAATTCCTGTAAGTTTCCGTTCAATTTCAGCGTCAAATTCCTTCTCTCCAGCCGTATAGATCCTATCCTTACCTGGAGCAGTTTTAAAGCTTCTTGATTCCCGCATTATATTACCTGCGGTTTCTTTAAATCGATCTAATGGCAGAAAATTACTTACATTGATAGCAAAAAAGAAGTGCAATAATAGATTGGATGAATTTGAAAAATATCGTTAGAAAATCGAATAAAAGATGCACTAAAATGAAAAATCATAATTCTTCAAATTTAATTCTTCCTGCATCACTTTAATATCATCTTGTAAGCTTTTATTGAGGGGGATCCCTGTCTTTTTTCTTTCTAAATATGCATTATATTCTTTTTCTCCAGCTGTAAAAATCTTTTTCGCTCCCGGTTCTTTTGGTGAATTCCGAAGATCTTTCATTATATGACCAGCTGTTCTTTTAAACGAGTCAATACCGTTGAAACTATTAATATTAATAGCCAAAAAGAAATGCCCAACTTTTAATCTCTTCTGTCCATCCTCTTCGACACCGATAGTGTCTCTTAAATAGATACCTTCTTGTAAAGCAGCAGATAACAATTCGACAACAGTTGCATATCCATAACCTTTGTATCCTGAAGTCTCTTCACCTTTTCCCCCTAGAGGTAGTAAAGCTGCTTTTTTCTCACCCATTTTTTCTAATACTTTCTTTGCATTTGTCATGAATTCACCCTTCTCGTCAATGACAGTGTTTTTTGGAAGATCTTTTTTAATCCTTTCATATACTTCAACCTTACCGCGCTGAATGATTGATGTTGCCGCATCCAATAGAAACGGAAACACCTCATCTGTTGGTGCCCCGATTGTTAATGGATTGGTGCCTAACATTGGCTCTACCCCAAAAGTTGGAGGGATAGAAGGACGCGCATTAGTTACAGCTAAACCAATCATGCCTTCACTAATAGCCATAAGTGAGTAATAACCTGCAATTCCAAAGTGTGTGGAGTTTCTCACTGCGACTGCACCTAAACCATACTCTTTTGCTTTTTGAATAGCTAATTTCATTGCTTTATAGGCTATAACATGCCCCATTCCGCAGTTTCCATCTAATAACGCTGTAGTTGGACCGTCTTTAATTGTGTCAATATTCGTGTTTACTTCATAAATTCCCGCCCTAATCCGATCATAATACATTTTACATCGTTGAATACCATGGGAATCAATCCCTCGTAAATCAGCTGTAATTAGAACTTCAGCAATAATATTGGCATCTTCTTTAGGTACTCCAAGTCCAATGAAGACATCCCTCATAAAATTCTCAAGAGTTTTAGCTTCAATATAGACAATCTTTTCTGACATAATAAATCTTATAAACCTATAATTAAGAAATTGTAATGATTTTACATTTAAATATCATTAATATTAATATTTATAGATTAAATTATACTTGCTGTTATCAGATAAATAATCCGATAGACCGAAAACACACTCATATTAAAAAAGAGTATTTTCCACATATTATTACTGTATATATATTACAAATTATAAATGCAAATATGATACAATTGAGTCTTTAAAAATAATTTTGTAATAATCAAAAAATGTTGATAAATTAGCCATGAAGCAAAAAGAAAAATTAAAATGTCCAGTTTGTAATACTAAATTCATTCCCCGAACTTTTTATCCAGAAGAAGCAATATTTTCGACTTCAGATGGTAAAAAATTATCTGGGTTTAATGGGTATATTAGTTCAAGAGGTGTTAAGCCGACAGAAGTAATTTTAAGCTCTTGGATTACATATTGTCCCAAATGTAATTATGTATTAAAATTTGTGAAAGAAATTGTAAAGAAAGAAAAAATACAAGCCCAAAGACAAGATGTTAAGGAGATTACAGAAAAATATAATAATTATTATTTTGGATTTCCATTTGAAGACTATTCACAATACTTGGCATTAATTGTAGAAAACGTTAAGGAAGATATTCACACATCCTTGAAAGATTTAAATCTATCTGCTTTTGAGAATATGCACGAAATAAAAGATGCTTTTAAACTCTTAGTAAGATTTTATGCAAATTTAGAGAATTATTGCAACTCTCAATTTTCAACTGAAGTCAATAAGGATCTGGCAATTAAAATAAAAGCTCTTGAACTATCGGTAGAGATGGAGAAAATTCTATTAGATTTGAATAAAATTCGAGATAAAGCAATTCATAGTGACTACGAATTATCTGAAAATGATAAAAGCAAAGTTAATAAAGCTGTTGTCGGTTTTATCTTGAACTTAGTGGAGAAACATATAAAGCCCTTGATTGACGGTAAAAAACTTAAAAGTAGATATAACTATCTGGATATTCGAGATCTTAATAACGAAATTAAAATTTATTTAAATGGGTTTTTTAGTAATATTATTAAAAATGGAAGCTCATCCCAAACCCAGATAAGAACTTATTTAGATAAGCTATTACTGAACTAAAAATAAATGGAAACTTATTCATTTATTTAACTTTTTCATTATTTTTGAATACCAATTATGATATTATCACCATGCTACATGAAATTTTGAACCTAAGCTTCATATTCTTCATTTATGATTTTAAACGATTTAAAAGTTAAAGTTAATGGTACTTTTTCAAAAGAAATTAGTATAGAAGATGATGGGGATGAATTGGTTTACATTTTTCCTGATACTAAAGAATTTATTTCAATTTTAAGACGAAAAATAAATAGAGAAGTTGTATCAAAAAAAAGATTATAGGTATTATATAAACTCTTCAATTTTTCATTGTTAAATAGTGTTTCTTAGGGCAATACATTTTTAATTATCGGTTCATTTTAATAATATGGACCTTTTGGGGTGGTCTGAAGTCCCATTGCTGGACGGACCGCAAAATCCTCACAGCGGAAATTGCCCAAGTCAAGGCTTCATGAGTGTTGTTATCCAGCGTTATGTTCTCAACGAAGCATTCCCTATAATGGTGGGTGTCAGAGTAGTGTCTTTTGAAGGAAAGATATAAACTCGTAATTAGAAAATCGGCTAGGCCCGGGAGTGGAGCAACCGTAACTATAGGTATTTACGCTTTATAGTAAGGGTGTGGAGAGGCATGACTATTGGTCATAGCAACAGAATTGAGGATTCAAGGCTTGGGTTTTTTTAAAACTCTAATCATTTAAACAATGATTTAATTAACAAGTAATGAAAATATTTATATTATTTCTAATTAGTTTGTAAGAATTAGGGGAAAATGAAAGCACCAGAAAGAATATTAAAAGTCGTAAATCATGAAGAGCCCGATAGAGTTCCCGCTTTTGAAAGTGCTTTTACAAATAATACAATCTTGAAGCATTATGGTATGGAAAGTGTTGGTCGTGGCTATAAAACAATTTATGATTTTTATAGGAAAGTTGGGATAGATTTAGTTCTAAGTTATGTTAGTCTCTTCCCACGTAAATTTTTCAAAGGCGGATACGTTGATGAATATGGAAGAATAATGAAATCCGAGACCTATAAAGATGGGACATCATTATTTGGGTATTATGGCGGGGAATTTAAGACATTTGAAGACTATGAGAGTTGGGAACAACCAGATCCCTTTTTAGATTTGAGAGTCACCCAATTTAAATTAGGGAGAAAAAATCAGGAGGAATTAAATAATGAAGTTTTTTCAATTCCTGCAACAGGGGCATTGATGGAATGTACTTGGGAAGGATTTGGAATTGAAACATTTTCAAGAATATTGGGTAGGCCAAAAAATGCTAAGAAAGTTTTTGATGATCGTGGGAAATTTACATTAGAACTTATTAAAATTTTAGCTGACAATGACGCCCAGATGATTCTTCTATGGGATGATTATGGATTTAAGAATGGATTATTTATGAATCCCGATAATTATAGGAAGTACATTTTTCCTTGGATAAAACAGATTTGTGACGCTGCTCATAAAAGAGATTGTAAAATTATGCTACACTCTGATGGTGATATACATGAGATTTTTGAAGACATTATAGAATGCGGTGTTGATGTAATAAATCCGATTGAACCTATGACTGCAAATCGAGAATATGACATATTTAAACTAAATCAAAAATACGGTGATCAAATAACATTTTCGGGTAATTTGAGTCCTGTGTTATTAGCAATGGGGAAGATTTCTGAGATTGAGGTTTATGCAAAAAAACTAATTCGTGAATTAGCCCCAAATGGGGGCTATATTTTTGGTTCGGGGCATAGTATTAATCCCGCAGTAACAGTAGATCGGTTTGAATCAATGCAAAATATTCGAAGGAAATACGGTAATTATCCTATTAATGTGCCAGAATAACAATTAGGAATTTTTAAATTCGATTGTTTTATCTCTTTTTGATTAGTTGTTCTTTAAGGAAGGGTTCTAATTTTGCATTACTAGCTATAAATGGAAATCTTGCTTCTATTGATAATGAATGATTAATTTCAGTTTCATCTAGGGAGAAAAATTTACCCCCTGCTTCTCTTAAAATTAACAACCCTGCTGCTACATCAACTAATCTATTACTATTTCTCAAGTTAATGAAAGCTTCCATACTACCACTTGCTAATTGACATAAAGTTAATGCACTGCTTCCTAATATTCTGATTCGATAGAATTTACTTATTATTGGAGCCAAATCTTTTAACTCCTTCATCAAATTTTCCATGGGTAGATTCAATTCGAAAAAACATTTTTGGGAAAGACCTAAGTCAGACACATGAATTATTGTATCATTAAGAAAAGCTCCTTTCCCTTTCTCTGCCCAATATATATCTTTAGTGTTTAAATTAAGGACAACAGCTTTCTTGATGTCATTTATCTTAGAACCAATCGCATACGCTATTGAGACCGAACAGTAAGGCACACCTCTGGCAGCATTATTTGATCCATCTATTGGATCAACTATTAGAACAGATTGATTTTTCTTAGCTTTTTCTTTATCACCTATTAGTTTTTCTCCTATTTCCTCACTAATTAAAAGCAAATCAGCATTATTAGCCTCTAAAGTTTCAATTATAGCATTTTCAGCAGCAATATCGATATTCATGGATATATCACCCCCTGCTCCTTTTCTATAACCTATCTTTGCTTCTTCTGTACCTAAAAGGGGAGAAACAACATCATATACTCTAATAGCCATTTGTTTTAAAAAATCAATTGTGAGTTCCATAAAAATCAAACAAGAAGTAATTAGATACAAAAGTAGGATTAAGTTATTATTATTTATCCTTTCTCAAATAAAAGATTATTACAAGACAAATTATTTCAAGACTTTATTTTTTTCAATTATCCATCTATCTACTACTAACTTCTGTAATATTTCTTTATTATTAACAGCATATTCCGAATGCACAGTGGATTTAGGAATCCAATACTCCTCACCCGATTCTAAGGTAATCATTAAAGCCTTAGGACTTTCAACTTTTATTTTAGCGCTTATCTCAAGAGTATTAATAGTTGTATCATATTCAGTAGTTTCTATAATATGTAAACCATCTCTAGCAGTAATGTGTTCTGTAAAAACACCGTATTCAGCTTCCCCATCAACCTTTTGTTTTTCTTTCGTCTTTGGTTCGAATGTCCCACTCGTTGCAAATTCAATTTTCTCAGATAGAATGTGCTCAAGCATTAGTGTTAAAAAATTCAAATTAGGAAATCTAAGTTTCTTTATATAATCTCCAATCTTTATTTGCAAGACTTGACGACTTACATCTTCCCATCCGGCATAAATCTCTGTTTTACGATCTTTGAAAACATGGAATCCTCTCCAATTCGCACTTCTTCTATAAAGAACTTCTAAAATGCATATAATTTCTTCTATAGAAAGTTTGACAGTTTTTCCTTCACCTTTTGATGTTTTCTCCCATGTTCCATCATCTTTCCTATTAATACAACTAAGGAAAATATGGGGAACAATTTTTGCGGGACTAGAAATCAATAAACTTGATGTTTGTCCATAAAAAGTTTTTTTATGAAAATCTGCCATTACATAACGTTCTCATATTATTTTAGTGGAAAATCTTCTAATTTACTAATAGAATTATGGTTATATATAGATTTAAATCTGATTAATTTGAGTCAAGAGTTTAATTGTTATTTTTTAAATAGGTAAATGTTTTATTAAATTTGATCATATATTACTGTATATCAATTCTATAGGTCATGATTAACTATGGAAAAAAAAGATAGCGAAACCTTAAAGATAAAAGAGAAAAGAGCTATAATTAGTAGCTCCGGAAGCTTACAAGAATTTGAAGAACATGTAAGTACCTCTGGATCAGCAAAGATCTCGGGTGGAAAAATCAATAAATCTATACGAGTTTCAGGTTCTGGTAAAATTAATGGAGATTTAGAATGTAATGGACTTACGACATCAGGCTCTTTAAGAGGATCAGGTAATATAAATGCACATGGAGATGTAAGTAGCTCGGGTTCATTTAATATTGCAGGATTTCTTTATGGGGATGAAAGTGCCGATTTTACTGGATCAACACAAATAGGTAACCTTGTTAATATCCAAGGTTCTTTAATTGCATCAGGTACTTTCAAAGCCGGACATTTTGTAAGGGGAGATAAAGGCGTGACATTTTCGGGTTCTTCAAATATTAACGGAAATTTATCCTCTGAAAAAAAGATTAGTATAGAAGGAACAACACATATAGAAGGAAATGTCGTTGCTGAAGATATATTTATTGGAGCTTCAGAAACCATAAGGAAAAAGCAACATTATAGAATCCACGGAAGCATTCTTGCTAAAAATATCGTAGATATTGGAAGAGCACATGTTGAAGGAGATATTAAAGGTCGAGATGTAACGATTGGAAAGGGGACGGAAATCCTTGGAACTGTTTATTTTGTAGATAATATCGAGATCAATAAAAAATCAAAATTACCTAATAAACCAATTCAGATTAAGATAGAAGAATTATAAGCGTTTACATTAATTCAATCTCTACGAGCACAGATTCGGGAATCTGAATTTTCATAATGAGATGCATACTTCTCTCATTAGCAATTATTTCAAAAAGACGTTTATGAATACGCATCTCAAATTTTGCCCAGGTAGCAGTTCCTTGTCCAGAAGGCGCTTTCAATATTGGTACCCGTAATCTTTTAGTGGGGAGAGGTATTGGCCCATTCTTTCGAATGCCTTGATTCTTACAAACAGACTCAATTTGCCCGCATACTGATTTAAGTGCGTCTAATTGCGTGGATGACAACCGTATGCGTGCTTTTTGTATTTTTAACTCACCAATAATTATTCATTAAAATTTAGGTTTTATCCTAATAATCTCTTCAATAATGTATTATCGATAATTATTCCTATTAATTAAATTTTATTATCTTGTCTATTCCTAATAAGAACTATTCTAGATCTTTGAATCTCTCCCATTCATAATTTTATCAACTGTTTAATATTATAAAAATAAGCTTCAAAATTTATAAATCTCAACTGGTCATTTTTATTATTATAAAAAATATAATTTTTAAATAAAATACAAAAAAGTTAGTTTTATTTATGAAATCAAGCTCGAGTAATGAATTTTCTAAATTTAAAGAATATTATATTAAGGAATGTAATGAATGTGGTACCTGCTTTAAAAATTGTTTCGCCTATGAAAATACCGGATATCAAATTCATAAAAACCTAAAAAGCCTTTTTCAGAGAAATTTAGACAAAAAAAATGTAAAAAAGGTTAAGAAATTTTTAAAATCATGTCTATACTGTAAGTCTTGCCAGAATTCTTGTATAAAAGGGTTGGATCTACCAGAACGTCTTGCAGCTATTAGATTTGAATTATTTCAATTTGATAGAAAATATACTTGGTTACCTCATAATATACCTTCAATATTCGCGAGATTCGTTGATGGGAGGAGAATTGCATTTTTTCTCAGGAATTTAAATAATTATTTAATCCCGAAAGTAAAGAGAGAAAAATTTGAAGAATATAGAGTTCCCAAAACACGAGATATAATATTTTTTTCGGGTTGCGGTATTCAAATGTTAGAGAATCAATATTTTACAGTATTAGAGATATTAATTAAGCTAAATCTTAATTTTGGCTTAATTGATGGTTCGTATGATAAACCGGTATGTTGTGGGGCAGAATTATTTGAGTTTGGTCAATTTGAACACGGTATTTATCTCTTAAAGAATTTGGTCAAAGAAATTAAAAAATTCAATACAAAAAAGGTAATGGTTTATTGTGCAACTTGTTATTATGGGCTTAAAAAACTTGCGCCCCAACTAATTGAAGACTATGATTTAGAAATCGTTTATGCGGCTGAATATATTGCTGACATTTTTAAAAAAGATGAATTTAAAGATCTTCTAAATACTTCTATTTCCAAATCACAAGTTATTACAATTCATGATTCTTGCCACCTCGCACACAGCGGTGATACTTCAAGCATTAGAAATCTTCTTTCTGTTCTTCCAAAAGTAAGTATATCCGAAATGAAACATAATAAAGAGAACACTCTTTGCGATTTATACTGTATTTATAGAGAATTAAACAACCCTCTTAAACTAATCTTGAAAAAAGACATTATGCCTATAATCGATGAAGCAGTTGATTCAAATGCTGATGTATTATGCTCACTTTGTCCTGGATGCCATGCATTCCTAACAATATTCGGAGATGGGTTATCTTCGAGCCTTGGTTTAACGAAAAAGAGGATTTTAGTAAAAAATTGGACAACTATTTTAGGGGAATACTTAGGAATTAGAAATAGGGAGATGCTAAATTATCGGCTTTCTCACTTCATAACAATTCCTTTTAAGGATAGTGGACTCTGGTATTTATTACAGGTCTTAAAAGCATTCGTCAGAGGATATGTGGGATTGAAGGAACCAAAATAGATTAATGTAATGAAATAATAAATTCGGGTACATCTTATTCCTAATAAGAAGTATTTTAGATTGTTGAATGGTTATAACTTTTTTTCACAAAACCTACAGGTCCCCATTTTTACACTCTTGTAGAAATACTAAAGTTTTTATTAATGGAATTCGAAATAATAGAGGATTCCATTACCTCTGGTTAAAACATATTGAAAAACACTTTTATTAACCTAATAAGAATTTATTTCCTAAATTTACTCTTGTCAGATATTTTTTCGCAACTTCCAAACATTTTAAAGCCTGTTCTCGTGGTGTAACTCTTAAATCTCTCATTTGATAATCACCATGAAACACTAAAAGACTATAGGGTATCTCGGGATTTATCTCGTTAACAAATCTTGCTATTAACTCTATTTCCTCATGGTTGACATAACCAGGGACCATTAAGGTACATGCACTCAATTCTGGCATGTCTTTTCCCCGCATACCAAAAAAGTTTTCACCGAGATATTTGAAATTTTCAAGTGTTCTTTTATTACTAACGCCACACATTGCTAAATTTAGTTTCTCATTGAAACTTTTTAGATCAAATTTTATATTTCCACCTGTTTTAATTGCAAGTTTCATGCATTTTTCTACTAAATCTCGTCTTCCACTGCCATTCCACTCCCAGCATATCCTGAATTTCCTCTTTTTATCTTTTTTTTCTATTTTTTCTAAAATTAATTCTGCTAAATTGATAGAGAATGGTAATTGGGATTCGGGAGTACCCCCAAAATAGCATAAACAAGTGATATTCTCATTTTTAATTATTTGGTTTGCTAAAGATTCACTATCAAATAGATTTCGCTTCTGAAATTGCTTATGACTACTATTCTGGCAGAAAAGGCACGAAAAAGTGCATCCATACAAAAATGCAGCATAACTGTATGTCCCAAATTCAGGACTTTCATAATCAGAATATTTTGGAAATCCCACTGATGTCCCCGCAGGGCAAAACCAAGCATTACAACAATTTGTTGGATTTGGATCAATATAACCATGAATATATCCTTTAGATTTAGATGGAAAAGGTAAAACACCAGTTTTCTCTCTGTGGATATTTCTTAATCCACAATAACTAATATCATTTTCAGAAAGAGAACATTCATTTATGCAATAATTACATTTTAACTTTATATTCGGTCTTTCTGCTCTTGGAGGTTCTTTAGGTAATTCTACAATTTTTCTCACTTGTTCATGAACCGAGAAAATATGTGGCTTTACTTTAGTCCAATCTCCTTTCAAAACACATTTTCTGCACACTTGAAGAATCTCAGATATTGCACTATCTTTTTCTCCACAAAACCTACAGGTTCCCATTTTTATACTCTTTTCTTTAATAGTAAAAAGGTTTGACCAGATTTTTGTTTTGGGTTGCTTTTCACCATAAATCCTTCAAACCCATTTTTAGTAAATGAATTATTAAAAATAGTTAATTCTTGATCATCCATAGGATAAAATTCAATGATTGTTCTCCCCTCCTTCTTCAAAATTTTATTTAAATATTTAGCGGTATCATTGAGAAGCTTAACCTTTTCACCATAATTCTTTTTTCCATATATAATGAAGTTATAGGCTGAAATAGATATGATATTATCAATTTTATTTGCTCTAATTGGAAGAAAATTAATATCAGCTAAGATCAATGCCAAAAATTTTTCACATTTAAAAGTTTTTTTCTTTTCTCTTGCTTTTAATAACATGTCTGGTAGAAGATCCACACCAATTACATGGAAACCATTTTCTATTAAAATTTCGGATGAAAAATCCGTACCGCAGCCTAAATCTATCACTAGTGATGATTCTCCCCCTTTAATTCCACAAGCCTTCCTATCATATATTTTTTCGTCGAAAAGATATCGAACGCTTAACATAGTGGCTTTTTTTTGATTACGCTCCATCCATCTTGAACTATTATATTCTTCTGCCTTGTCATTAATATAATCAAAAGGAAATCTAGGTAAACGGTTTTTTCTTACCATTTGAGATCACAATTCTAAAAAAAACGGTTATTTATATATTAATAAATGACTAAATTCAATTAAATATAGTAAATTAATTTATATTTAATCAAGACAATAAATAGTAAGGATTATGTCTCAGAAAATTTTAATAGTTGATGATGAACCAGATTTGAGCCCCCGGTGAGCTCAGAGTTTAAACATCCTCAACTTAACTCAGAAATTCTTGAAAATGGGAGATTTCGATACTCTTACAAGCAGTAATGCAAAAGAAGCTATGAGAGAGGTAGAAAGCCATTATGAAGATATAGCTTTAATCCTTCTTGACGTTATGATGCCGGGAAAGTCAGGTATGGACGTATTGCGCCAAATAAAGGAGGAGGAACGCTTCAAACATATTTTGGTAGTTTTATTTACAGTAAAGAGCTTTGCTGAAGATATCCAAAAGGGAAAAAGATTGGGTGCTGACGGCTACATTACAAAACCTTTTTCGGGTAAAGATTTATTAAAGTATGTTCAGGATATGCTTAAATAACCTTCACTTACAACTCTTTTTTAAATAATAGTTGTTCTTGTTTTGATATTGTGTTGATTCATTTTCATGAATCCTTTTTTTATTTCTTTTTAGTCTATTTTAAACCTAAAAATTTTTTTATTAAGGATTATTTCAAAAAATAAGATGACAGTTAAAATAGTTGTGATTGGAATGGGCTATGTTGGGATTCCAATGGCGGTATTACTTGCTGATGTAGAGGATTTTCATGTCACCGGAATCCAGAGACGATCAAAACGCTCAGGATGGAAAATAGATTGGTTAAATAGTGGAAAAAATCCTTTTGAAGGTGTTGAACCGGGATTAGATGATTTAATTGCTCGTGTTGTAGAGAACGGAAAATTTAATGTTACAGATAAATATGATGTGATTGATGACGCAGATTTTATTTTAGTTGATGTTCAAACCCCGGTTGATGAAAAAAGAATACCACGTTACGAATCATTGAAAGATGTATCAAAATTATTAGCCCGACATTTGAAAAAGGGAGCTACAGTTATTATAGAATCAACCGTAGCCCCTGGGACAACAGATAATATAGTTGCACCAATTTTAGAAAAGCGTAGTAAGATGAAAAGAGGAGAAGATTTTTACTTAGTATTTTCATTTGAACGAGTAATGCCTGGGAAGTTAATCGAATACATCACGGATTTTCCTAGGGTTATTGGAGGAGGCTGTGATCAGGCAAACGAGAATGCTAAATTATTATATGGTAAAGTAGTTAAAAAGGAACTCCAAGTAACAGACACTTTAACTGCCGAATTAACGAAATGTATAGAAAACACATACCGAGATGTGAATATCGCATTTGCCAATGAAATGGCTCTAATTGCAGAGGATTTTGATAGAAACATTTTTGAAATAATTGATTTAATAAATCACAGGCACGATAGAATGATGCATCATCCAGGTTCTGGTGTAGGGGGACACTGTTTAACAAAAGATCCACATCTCCTTGTCTATGGTCATCGTACTTATACCGAAAATAAATATGAGTCTGAAATTTTACTAAAATCAAGGAATCTTAACGACTTCATGCCCGAACATATGGTTGAATTGCTGGAAGAAGCTCTTAAAGTTGCTGAGAAATATGATAATTTGAAAATAGCCTTAATGGGGGTCGCATATAAAGCGGATTGTGATGATACACGAAATACACCCTCAGAGAGAATTGTCCTCTTTTTAAAACGTCGGTACCATTCTCATAATTTGGAATATATTGCTCATGATCCTTGGGTTAGAGAAAGAGATTATAAAGAAACAGAATTAACAGCTGATATTGATAAAGCAATTAATGATGCTGATGTTCTGATATTTGCTACAAACCATAAGCAATATTACTCAATTAACCTTGACGAATTAAAAGAGAAAATGAGAGATAAGCCAATTATAATCGATGGTCGAAATATTTTTGATAAAAAAGTTGTCGAAAATAAGGGATTTATTTATAGAAAGATAGGAGAAGGTTCAAATCACTAAAAATAAGATAGTAAAAAGGTTATTTTCTTATAATCTCTAGTTCTTGCAGAACTTAAAATTAAATCCTAGCATTTAACGATTTAATTTCTTGAGATTTAATTATTTTTGGTTTTTTCTTTCTTGTATTTCTTCTTGTTTTTTTATTTGCCGTGCTCTTCGATACCACATTTCAATCAGAGATCAAGTCGTGTTATAACAACTATCATCAAAATCTAAATCTAGGTCATCTTCCATTTTAATATACCTCTCAATTCATTAATTTATCTTTAGCTAAGAAAAGATAAAAGAGTGGTGATTATAAAAGATAACAAACTAAAGCAGTAATGAAATTTTTTATAATCAAAACTTCCTTTTTTTTAATCGAAAATAAAAATAGAGTGAAGGAAGCTTAAACCATGTGATTATCTCGAATTCTTAGCGGAATTCTTCAGGTTAGATCCTATCATTTGTTGATCTAATCTTTGAGATTTTTAATTTTTAATTTTAATAGATAAAAGAACTAATATATTATGTTTATGGTAATAAATCTGAAGAGATTTCAACTTAAATTAAATTCATACGATATCATAATTATAAATAAATTTTTATAACCATAATCCTACTTTAATTTAAAATTTAAAAAATTATCATTGAGATATGAAATAAGATGATTTTTCAAACTGATTATTGGTCTATAATTAGGGGATTTTTTGACTGGGTAGGAGAATCAGCAGCAATCATGATGATCATATCTGGAGCAATGGCTATTACTTGGCTTGGGTATGAAAGGAAGCGTAGAGGGTCATTTACAAAAAGGAAAGTCGATGAGATTTTTGAGTTAACTACTTTCCTACGCGTAATGTCATATTTGGGATTAATTATTGGAATTTTCGTTGTTTGGTCTGGTGCTGTAAGTTTAATCCTAGATAAACCCCCTAGTTTTAAATATCGAGATTTCACTGATCCCCATGCTAATCATTTCACGAGTATTTTTTTAATTGTTATTGGCATTGCGATGTTTTTCTTTCCCATAAAAGATCTCCCATTAGCTAGCATTTTAGGTCTTTTGGTGGCGACGGCGACAGTTATTGTTATTGCGTTACTTGTGCCAGATGGTGTCGTGGGACTGATTGCGGGATATATAAATCCAAAATGGATATTAGTAATAATATTTGCTATTGTAACTGTCGTAGTGATAATTGCAGTGAAATTTTATATCGGAATATTCAAAACAATATCGAAAGTTTTATCTTGGCCGCCGATAGCTCTAGTTGTTGTAATTTTTTGCTTAGTTCAAGGATTTGCATTGTGGATATGGGGAGTTAGTATTTTTGGACTTAATCTTTTTTAATAGATACTACTTTTTTTTCTTCTTTTAATTTCAAAATAAGCTATATATGTTGTTTATTTGACAATTTTAAATAGTACTATATGTAAATGGAATTTTATCAAAAAAGAAAAAAGAAAGCCTAAATTTATAATTAAATTGTTATTTTAATCCCAACATTGATAGTAAATGGAAATCTTTTCAATGGAACCTTATTGAATTTAATTTTAAAGTTCCAAACGCCTAATTTAGCCTGAGAAACGCCAAATTCAAAAGGTATCTGATTAAAACTTTCATCGCATACAGTTTCGTCATCAGGATCGATAATTGAAACCTGTGCTGATGCCTCCCCTTTCCAATTAAAAATGAATTCTAAATCACAGGCTTCTCTTACTTTAAATTTGTATAGCTGTGAATCTTCACCTATTTCTAAAGCATCAACTATCCCTTTTTTTGATTTATACTGTTTCTTATTTAATATTTCTTTTGATTGCTCATCAACTTTATGCATTAAAGGTTTAATAACGAGAAATTCTAGGAGTCTATGCTCAAGTTCACTTACTTGCTTTTCGTTATGGAATGCTGTAAAAATTACTAAGCCTTCTTCAAAACGAAATGTAACTAATAACGGCTCTTGGCTATCAACTTCACGATCTCCACGCAAATATTCTCTCACAGTATCCTTTTTAATAATTTCTTTAATACCGTGCCAACTGCCTAGATCAAATTTTAAGTCGATTTCTGAAGTACCAAGAAATTCAGACAAATCAAAATCGACTACTCTACTGTTGACAGTTGTTGCTGATCCTGACGAATGAAACTTCATTATATTAGGGAACAATGCTTGTATCCATTTATTAGCCCAATCTGAAACATATAGAGCTCCACCAGATGCTACAAAATTCTTTATATTTTTTTTTGATTTTGCATTAGGATCAGGAGTACCCCCGCAATTCATAAATAAAATTTCAAGCTCTTTTAGTTTGTTCGCATTGTTTAAATCTTCTCCTTTAAATTCATCATAGGCATATCCCATTTCTTTAAGCACAGCGCCAATATCATCGTATTTTGGAGGAGTACAGGCAATATTGAATATTCTTTCCGGTTTGATTGCTTTACATTTATGACGATTGAGATAAACAAAGGATTTTCCGCAAGTTGGACAAACTTCTTTCTTTTTTTTTTCCATTTGTTTATTTAACAATTTTATATAGTTTTAAATATTTATTTTAAGTAAAATTCACAGATTAAACAACATGGCTGGTATCAAAAAATTTAAAAATGGGCTCTCTGAACTGAGGAATAGCATCGATAGTTTAACTAAAGAATTGCATGAAACGAATGTTGGTATAAGCGAATCTTTAAGATTGACTTCTGAAACGATAAGAGAGATGAGTAGATCATTAGATGCGACAATGAAAACAATGTCAGATTTGACTATTCAGATGAATATAAGAGAATCGGTTTTAAAAAGTCTTGGGCTTGATGGAATCATCCCAGATTTTTTTAAGAAAAAAAAATAAATATCAGATTTTCTGTTCCTTCTCCCATCTAGCAATGACAAAGTACAAGATAATTATAGAGACGATATAAACAATGGTTATCAGAGACCATAAAGAGATTTCATTTAGATTATTTTCAATTACTCCCATAATCGCTTTATAAAGGAAAAAAAGGCTAAATAATGCCAATAACGTAAATCTTGATTTAATTCTGTCCATGATTCAACATAAATTTCGGAATAATCATTAAAGTAATATATTACTTCGAATTAAAAGTATAATATACCATTAAATAAATGAGATATGACCAATGTCTGAACATCCACCCCCAATTTGTTTTATTTGTAATAAAAACTGTGAAAGCTCAATGGAAGATACTTATTATTGTATTTGTGATATCGCAGTATGTAATGATTGCATCAATTCTATTAAAAAGAATAATAATAGTTGGGTTTGCCCTCATTGTAAAGTTGAAAATAATCTGGAGAAAAGTAAGTTATTTAGATCTGCATAAAACCAAGTTTTAAAATAATCACCAATGATGAAAATAATTTATCAATGATTCAAAATGATTAAATTGAGGAAGTCTGAGAGAGGTGATTATTGGTTCATAATGTTGAAAATTCAAAAATAGTAAAGATATAAACTATTATAAGCCTTCTACATTTGTAATACATAAGAAAATTATTATTTTTGGAGATTCCTTTGACTTCAAGCATAATTTCAAAAGTTGTAGAATTAGATAATTGTAATAAGGAATTACTTATAAAGGCGTTCTACACCGCAAAATTTTGGGAAACAGTGAATCCAGCAAAAAAAATGGAAGCAAAATTCATTTCACCCAATGTTTTATATACCAAGGTGATAGATGAAATAGTGAATATTCCTGTCGAAATGGAGGGAGAACTAGTTTTACAGGATATGGGTGAACAAGCAGAAGGAAAAGGACGAATGATAGAGCTTAATGTTCGGAATAACAAAGATATAAAAAACCTTGAGGGTAGGCTGAGAATAAAAGAAATATCAGCAAATAAATCAAAGTTGGGAATTTTTATTAATCAATTTAGTTTAAATAGCAATTTTATGAATTTAATTGGAAAGAATGTTTCGGAACTAGCTTTAAGAAGTAAAATAACAGAAATGGTAAGAAACTTAGAACGTTGGGTTAAAAATAATTCTTTAAACGATCTACTTTAGCTATATATAGTGAAATAGATTAAATAAGGTAAATTATTTTGAGGTGTTAAGCATTAATATATGGATCATGGAATCTGACTCAGGAATTACACTAGTTTATAAGCCATATATGGACTTTCCTGTTAATGAAGACCTTGTTTCTGGCCTTTTAACGGCTCTTAATCAATTCACGATAGTGGAATTTAAGCAAGGGATTGAATCAATTGAAATGGGTGGGCTTCGTTGGGTTTATATACATGATAAGGAAACTAATCTCCTTTTCATTGGGGCTGATTCTAAAGAAGTCACAGCTGATACTTTAAGATCAAGGCTTGATGTTATTAGACACACTTTTATTCAACAATATGCCGGGGATAAAACCAGTTGGCAAGGTAAGTGGACGGGGAATGTTGAAATTTATAGACCTTTTGAGAAAATAATTGACGAATATTATACCCAATGGAAACAAGCCGAGCGAATCACGACCGTTGCTGAATTTTTTGATATTTTAGGTATATTTCAACAGATATTAAATTTAATTATTAATGTAATTGAAGGGAATTTATCTGAAAAGAAAAAAAACAAGGCCTACAAACTAATCGAAAAAATGTTCGATTCATATTCAAAGTCAGATACAGTGAAAAAAGATCCGGAATTAAGTCAAATTACATTTCAGAGAAAAATAGGTATTAATATTATAAACATTAACCCCATGAATTGCGATATGCTTATAGCGGAAAAGGAAATTTTAAGTTTAATCAGGCAGATGGTCGAAATTCTCAAAACTCAAGAAGGTTATTTCCCTAGTTTAAAGTTATTTGTTGAAGAGAACATTTTTGATTATCTTCTCTCGAATTTTTCTCTTCTCAATGATTTAAAATTGTTTCAATTTCTGCTCAAACTATTTCTTATAAAATAATTTAAATCAAATTTCTCTTTATCTTTAAGCCATATACTTAAAATAATGAAGAGCTATATTAAATCGAGTCAATGTTTAACGATCTACTCTTAAAGATTCATAAAGTTAAGATTAAATAGATTTATTATAATATATTTATTAAACCTATTATCTAATTTAATGAAAACAATCTAAAACAATTATGAATGTTATCCTTCTCATCGTCATTTTTATTTTGTTTGTATTAATAATTCTCAGCTATACTAAATCTAATCTTGATTTTGTTGCAATTTCCCTTTTGTGTTGTTTTATTGCAGCTACAATAACAGGACTAGTCACAGGGATAGGATTTGATAGCTTTATAGGATTTATTGAATGGGAAGCAATTATTATAATATTAAGCATGAGTATTATAACAAAAATCGCTCAGGATTCGAATCTTTTGGAATATGTAGCTATAAAGCTTTTTAAATTGTCAAAAGGAGACCAAAGAATATTCTTTTGGTTTCTTTGCATAATTACCACTCTTTTAGCGTCAGTTATAAGCGATGTAGTGGTTGTTTTAATATTAGCACCGATAGTAATTCGACTTTGCCACTTTCTTAAAATAAGAGCGGGAACATATCTTTTGGGAATGACGATTTGTATTAATATTGGCTCAATTTTAACTCCCTTTTCAAGTGGAGAGAACATTATTATTTCAACAGCATTTACCGAACTCGGTACGCTTTATTTTATTCAGTTCTATTGGATATTCTCATTTATTTTGTTGTTTGGTACAATTTTTCTTTTAGATAAATTTGTTTTGAGTAAAGAACCAAAAATAGAAGATATACAAAAAAAATATGTTTTAGATTTAATAGATACTGATATTTTGGTAAAAAATAAAAAGATGTTTTATTTTAATGGAGTTGCTATAATAATAACCATTACTTTGTTTGGTATCCTCCCATTACTCTATTTAACCGCGGTAATTTCTGCGTTAATCTTGGTTCTCGCAAATAGGAATTATACAAAAAAGCCTATGAGTGAGATTTTAAAAGATATTGAATGGGAGATCTTGTTTTTCTTCATTTCATTATATGTAGTCGTTGGATGCCTCATAGAAGCGGGATTTGGTGAGCTTTTTGAGATGATCCCATTTGAGGTTTTAGATCCATTTGTTTTGGCTTTTCTTATACTAATAATAATTAGTTTTATCTCTGGTGTCGTTGCGAATACCCCAACAGCGTTAGTTTTTATCCTGATAATTGGATTATTAATAGAACCAGTATCCAATGGTGGTTTTGGTTTTTCATCAATTCCTTTGTTATTTTCGCTTATAATCGGCATTAATCTTGGTGGAAACTTCTTACCTTCAGGAGCAGCTTGCGATATGATGACTCTAAAAATTGCTCGAGATTCAGGAGTGGAAAATTTCAATTACAAACGTTTGTTAAAAATGGGTTCTATTTTTGCTTTTATTCACATTGGAACAGCAATATTGTACTTAATGTTCTTAGTCCCATTATTTGGGTGAAAAAGAATTATTTAAAGTAATTGAGAAATCCGAATTTAATCATTTTAAAATTATTTGGATAAGAACAAAAGAAAAGAAATAATTATATTAAATAAAAATTAAATACCAAAAGGATTCATATCCATCCTCTCAGCCGCATCGCAGTTACAACACGTTCAATAGCTATAGTATATGCACCCATTCTATTATGTGTATTGAATTTTTGAGCTTGTTCAATAGTAGAACGATATGCTTTTGTCATAAATCTATCCAGTGCTCCAAGAACTTCATCTTCAGTCCAGGCATGCAGATAAAATCCTTGGGTCATTTCAAAATATGAAACTGTAACGCCCCCGGCATTGCATAAAAAGTCTGGAATAACGAGAATTCCGTTTTTAAAAAGCTTTTCATCAGCTTTTGGTGTAGTTGGACCATTAGCAAGTTCAGCGAGTATTTTACAATTGATTTTTTCAACGTTTTCTTTCGTAATAACATTTTCAAGAGCAGCAGGGATTAATATATCACAATCCAATTCCAATAGTTCGGCATTCGAAATCTGTTTTGTATCTTTTAACCCAACAACTGTTCCTGTTTTTTCTTTATGGAGAGTAGTTTCATGAGAGTTTATCCCATTTTCATTATAAATTCCTCCCAGCGAATCAGATACCGCAATTATTTTACATTTATAATTATCTTGTAAAACTTTCGCAGCCCACGAACCCGCATTCCCATAACCTTGTATTGCTACTGTGGCAGCATTCAAATTCAACCCTAAATCTTTCGCTGCTTCTCTGATACAATACATACCACCTTGGGCAGTGGCAATTGTTCGACCAGCACTACCTCCTATTGGAATTGGTTTGCCCGTGATCACAGAGGGGGCATGCTTCCGAACAATCTTTTCATATTCATCCATCATCCAGGCCATAATTTGAGCATTTGTGTAAACATCTGGGGCAGGAACATCAATATTAGGTCCTATAATATCGGCAATTTCTCGAATATATTTTCTTGCAAGTGTTTCAAGTTCTCTGCTACTCATTTCCTTTGGATTACAGATAATCCCTCCTTTCGCACCACCTAAGGGAATGTCTACACATGCAGTTTTCCAGGTCATCCACGCAGATAGGGCTTTAACAAGTGAAGCGGATTCATCCGGATGCCACCTTATACCACCTTTCATAGGACCTCTAGCAGAATTATATTGACAGCGAAATCCCTTAAAAGTTTTAAGCGTACCATCGTCCATTTTCATGGTAATCTTTATTTCAACAAACCTTTCAGGTGTACTCAATGTGTTATAGATCTCATTATCATAACCATTAAGTTTACAAGCGTCAGAAAGTTGTTTTCGAGCAATTTGAAATGGATCTAAATTTTCAACCATGATAATCAGTCTTAAATTATATTTTTAAAATTTTTATTTTTATTAAATGATAATAGGTTAAAAATTATTAAAAATTATTGAAATTTTTTAAATAATTTCCATATTCTTCATTAGAAGATTCAATCATTACTTAAATTATTGAAAATTGTTCAGAAAAAAACCGAAAATTTAAAAACGATATAATTTAGTTTCCTATTTTGTTCAACGAAACATAGAAAGAATGAATAAAGTATGATATTGATCCAAAGTTATATCATCAATTGTAAAATTTAAAAGTGATACTGGAAAAAAGAAAATTTAAATTTATGATTCTTTACTTAGAATTATCTTGTACAAATTATCTACAAATTCTGCTTGATAATTGAGTAACTTATCAGAATCTAGAGTTAA
>Ga0114923_10000231_pt1 | contig 46617 bp, 40 predicted proteins | sample SumtaG_FD_89578 | JGI IMG/M metagenome (GOLD analysis project Ga0114923, IMG submission 89578) | Deep subsurface microbial communities from Indian Ocean to uncover new lineages of life (NeLLi) - Sumatra_00157 metaG | ecosystem: Environmental > Aquatic > Marine > Oceanic > Sediment | place: near... | reverse complement strand
GAATTTCAAAACCGCATTTAGTTATGCTCCTGGAAACTCTCAGGAGGTATTAGCTTATGTACACAGGGCAACTCATATTTTCGCAGGTTATAGATCATCTTCCAATGCACATCTTCCGGCGATGCGTTCAACAGTATCGAGGCAATCATCATATCAGAAGCTTTTCTTGTTTGGATCAATTCCTGTGTATGGCCTTTGCCCAACTGACCTACAGAGAAAGTCTGAGAGATATCGAAGTCTGTTTGCGTGCCCAAAAAAGCAAACTCTATCATATGGGTATCAGGGGCAAAATATCACGAAGTACCCTGGCGGATGCCAACGAAAAGCGAGACTGGCGTATCTATGCCGACTTCGCCCAATCGCTTATACACATCGCCCGCAAACTATATCTGGACGACGAGTTCGGTGTCGAACTCGACCAGACCGTGTACGCCCTGGATTCCACCACCATCGACCTGTGCTTGTCGGTGTTTCCATGGGCCAGATTCCGCAAAGCCAAAGGCGCGATCAAACTCCATACTTTGTTGGATTTACGGGGCAATATACCTACCTTTATAAGCATCAGCGACGGCTTGTTGCACGACGTCAATGTCCTCGACGAATTGATCCCGGAGCCCGGAAGCTTCTACATCATGGATCGAGGCTACGTAGCTTTCGATCGACTCTTTGCTCTCGACATGATTGGAGCATTCTTCGTAATCCGGGCCAAGTCCAACCTGCAGTTCCGGAGGATTTACTCCCACCCTGTCGACAAGACAACGGGAATCAAATGCGATCAGATCATCAGGCTTACTGTTCCTCGTTCCGCCAAACACTATCCAGAGAAACTCCGACGGGTCAAATACTTCGACGCCAAAACCAAAAAAACGCTGACCTTCCTCACAAACAACTTCGCATTGACCGCTCTGACTATTGCCGAATTATACCGATGCCGTTGGCAGATCGAACTCTTCTTCAAATGGATCAAGCAGCATCTTCGGATAAAGTCCTTCTACGGAACTTCAGAAAACGCGGTAAAAACTCAAATATGGATCGCGGTCTCCATTTACGTGCTGGTGGCAATCATCAAAAAACGCCTCAAACTAGAAGCCAGTCTTTACACTATTTTACAGATTTTGAGTGTCACCACTTTCGAGAAAACGTCCATTTTTCAAGTACTTACAGATTCATACTGCACGACGGAACCCAATGAGTTATATAACCAGTTGAATTTGTTCAACTATTAACCGGACACTAATGATCCTGAATCAACGATCTGTTTCTAGTGTGGTTAAACTCATGACAACCGATAGATCAAAAAGGTCGGACATCGTTGCTATCCGCACAGGGCGTCTTTATGAGGCCGACATTGTGGCGAACCATTTCGACGAGGAGGGCATCCCCTACTACAGGAGGGAGGAATCGTCCTCCGGTGTTGAACTGGCTATGCCCCTTATGCCGGTTCAGGGCGTCGGTATCTGGTGGGTCATAAGAGTCCCGCAGGAATATTCTGACAGAGCCAGGGAAGTGATCGATAGCCTCCCGGTGGAAGCAACACTGAATCCAAGTATATGGCACTACGGGCCATCGAAAAGAGTAAAACGTTTTATGATTATCTCGGTTTATATCTCAATTATTTTCACGATGATATGGTTTATATTATGGATAACTCGGCTCATGAGCGAGAGTTAGTTTTTCTCCCCGGCCCCCTGCGATTCGGCCTGGGAATTGCCCACCCCGCGGCCCTCTGCGTTAATGCTTTTGACTATAATCCCCAGGATTGCCACGGCCACGTAAAGACGCGGGCCTCGCAATGACCCGTCTTCGCTTTCATCTTCCGTCCTCGTTGCGACAAGTCGTAATGACCGGCAAGCACGGATGGATTCCGGACAATTTCGACTCCGTCGCAATTTCCGGAATGACGATCGTGGTGGGTCCTAGGTTTCCCCATGACTATAGCCTTTCCTCAGTGTTCTCAGTGTTCTTCAGTGGTGAAAAACAACGCTGTTACAAGAACCGTTCATGGAACGTACGTGAGGATTGCCGAGGAGGGAGGACGAAGCCCATTTACAGGCTCAGGGTCCTCCTTCAATGAACTCAGGATGGTGAGCATTGCCGAACTATGAGCGAAGTCGAGGGATAGATGACGTGCTAATTAATATCGCACTTGAATGGAATGCGCTTACCGGTGCGCTAGAATGGGTGAGATACAAGGCCAGAGTCCCGAGGAATACCGGAGGCGTATATGGAACATACGTCGAGGATTTCCGAGGGGCGATAACGCAGTAGATTGCCCGTTATCGCGCGCCGCCCCCATTTTCCCTAACAAGTTTGTCAACTTCTTTTATTAGAGCGTCTACAGCCTCATCAGCTCCAACTTTTTTTATTACTTTCCCTTTAACGAACAGAATAGCGTGCCCCTTCCCTCCGGCAAGACCAACATCCGCCTCCCGCGCCTCCCCGGGTCCGTTGACGGGACATCCCATGACCGCGATACGAAGGGGCACTCTAATATTCCGGACCTTTTCCTCGATCAGGACCGCCCACTGGGCCACATCAATCTCAGCCCTGGCACAGGTCGGACAAGCTACAACCCTGGCGCCGATCCTCAAACCGAGGGACCTGAGAAGTTCATGGCCGGCGTGGACCTCGGGCAGCGGATCGCCGGAAAGGGAGATCCTTATCGTGTCACCGATCCCATCTGCGAGCAGAAGACCAAGAGCGGCAGCCGTCCGAACAGATCCGCTCAAGAGGGTTCCCGCCTCAGTAACACCGAGGTGAAGTGGATAGTCCACCTCCTCGGAAAGAAGGCGATATGCCCTGATATTTTCAATGGGATCGGAAGCCTTCACCGAGATCTTGATGGCGAAAAAGTTCAATCCTTCCAGAAGCTGGACCGACCGCAGGGCGCTCTGGACGAGTGCTTCCGGCGTCGGACGGCCATGCTCTTTGAGAATGTCCCTCTCCAGGGAACCGGAGTTGACACCGATACGGATGGAGGCTCCCGCGTCCTGGGCAGCCTGGACGATCTCTTTGACCTTCCAGGAGGCGCCGATGTTCCCCGGGTTGATGCGCACCGCGTCGGCGCCGGCCGCGAGGGACCCGACGGCAAGCCTGTGGTCGAAATGAATGTCGGCCACCAGAGGCAGACGAACATTATTCCTCAGGGCCTCGAACCTTTTGAGTGCATCCTGGTCTGGAATGGACACCCTCACGATCTCACATCCCGCGGCGGCAAGCGCCCTGACCTGATCGAGGGTGCCCTCCAGGTCAGCCGTGGGGGTATTGGTCATGGACTGTACTGATACGGGCGCATTACCTCCGACGGTTATCTGACCCAGTTGGACCGGCCTCGTAGGCCTCCTTACGATGGGAAAACCTATTGCCATCGATCACTTACCTCCGAAGATCCGGATGATATCGTTGTAGGAGATCACGACGATCAGGAGGATCAGGAGAAAAAAACCGACCCTCTGGGCTATCTCCCTGGTGCGCAGATCGAGGGGCCTTCTCAGGACACCTTCAGCTGCAAGGAACACAAGGTGGCCCCCGTCGAGCACCGGTATCGGGAAAAGATTGAGTACTCCGAGCTGGAGGCTCAGAAAAACCATGAAAGCCAGGAATTGTGCCAAGCCTGCTCGAGCTGCCTGACCCGTTACCTGAAAGATCATAATGGGCCCGCCCAGGTTCTTGATAGATGACTGGCCGGTGACCAGGTCCCATATAAACGACAATGTCATCCCGAGAAGTTCCACGTTTCTTTCAAACCCCATCGCTACTGCTTCGGCTGGTCCGAAACGGCGAATAACAGTATCGCTCATGGGAGAAATCCCCATGAGCCCCCTTTCTGTCTTCTCGTCGAGAACGGGAGTCACCGTCAGGCTGAGCTCTTCCTCCCCTCTCAGGACTTTTACAGTCAAAGTTTTCCCCGCGCTGGCGTGGATGATCCTGGCCATCTCACTCCAGTGTGAAACTGGAATCTGGCCCAGGGAAAGGATTCGGTCCCCCTTTTCAACTCCCGCTTTCTGGGCGGGATACCCCGGTGTGAGGCTTCCTATCGTAGGCTCCAGGGGAGGCTGGACACCGATCCGCCCGCCCTCAGCTTCCTCCAGATCGAGAGTCAAAGAACGGATACCGACAGAACCCTTGACCTGAATCTCGAGGTTGCCGTCCCCGGTCTGAGAAGCTTTTTCAAAGAACTGCTCCCAGGTGGTTGTTTCCTCGCCGTTAACGTCCAGGATGAGATCACCAGGAATAATGCCGACCTTGTCCGCCGGTGATCCAGGCTCGACCCAACCCGTAACCGGGGGATCATCAAGATAGGACGGTACGGCCATGCCCACCATGAAGACCAGTGGCATGAGGATAAAGGCCAGGACGAGGTTCATCACCGGGCCCGCAAGGATCACTGCAGCCCTCTGATAGGGCGGTCTGGAAGAGAACAGCGTGGGGTCGTCAGGGTCCTCCACAACCTCGTCGGGCCCCTCACCTTTGAGTTTCACGTAACCCCCAAGTGGGATCCATGAAATACAGTACTCGGTCTCTCCCCTTGTAAAACCGAACATCCTGGGTGGAAAGCCTATGGAAAACCTTTCGACTCCAATACCAAGAGCCTTGGCCACGAGGAAGTGCCCCAACTCGTGGACTGTGACGAGAATACCAAGGACTATGATGAACGATATCGTGGTGATCATTTAATTTTCTCCATGTAAATCGATGACCCTGCGGGCGGCCGTACGGGCCAGCTGATCACCCCGAAGGATTCCGGAAAGGGTCTGGTCGTCAAAATCCGGTGGATCGTCCATCACGGTGCGTACAACATCAGCGATCCCGGTGAAGGGCAGATCCCCGGAAAGAAAGGATTCAACAGCGATCTCATTGGCGGCGTTCATGACAGCCGGAATACCGTTCCCACTTTCAAGGGCTTCGTAGGCAAGGGCCAGGCATGGGAACAATTCCTGGTCGGGTTTGTGGAAATCGAGCCTGCCGACAGCTGCCAGATCCAGAGGATCGAGGGCGAGGTCCAGGCGATCCGGGTAGCTCAGGGCAAAAGCTATGGGGATGCGCATGTCGGTGATCCCCATCTGGGCCAGAACGGAGCCGTCCAGATATTCCACCATGCTGTGAACGATGCTCTGTGGGTGGATGAGGACCTCGATCCGCTTGGCGGGGATATCAAAGATCCACCTGGCCTCAATGATCTCAAGACCCTTGTTCATCATGGTGGCCGAATCAACGGTGACCTTGGGCCCCATCTTCCATCGCGGGTGGTCCAGAGCCATCTCGGGAGTGACCTTGGACAGGACATCCTTGCCTTTCCCGAAAAAAGGCCCACCGGAAGCGGTCAGGATCACCTTGCGCACAGCGGAACGATCATGACCCATGAGGGACTGGAACACGGCGGAGTGCTCACTGTCCACGGGAATAATTCGGGCACCGGTACGCCGAGCCTCCTCAGTGATGAGCTTTCCGGCTGCGACAAGAGCCTCCTTGTTGGCAAGGGCGACGATCTTCCCTGCCTCCACAGCGGCATAGGTAGGCATGACTCCGGCAGCTCCGACAATGGCGGAAACAATAACATCGGCCTTGTCAGTGGAAGCCGCTTCAAGGATCCCGTCCACTCCACTCAGCACTTCGATACCCGAACCCTTGAGTAGGTCCCTGACTCTGGAAGCGGAATCTTCTTCGTATATGGACACAAACGCGGGTTGGAAAAGCTTCGCCTGCTTGGCGATGGTCTCCCAGTCCGATCGGGAGGCAAGCGCGGCGACCTCAAAAACCCCGGGCTGCCGCGAAATGATGTCCAGCGTATTGCAGCCGATGGACCCGGTGGAACCCAGGATGCTTATCTTTCGGGTCCCGGACGTCACACCGAACCGCCGATTATGGACAGAATGTAATAGAAGACCGGGATTGTGAACAGGAGGGCATCAACACGGTCCATTATCCCACCGTGACCGGGGATCAGGGATCCTGAATCTTTTACGCCGGCGTCCCTCTTGATCATCGATTCTGCCAGGTCCCCCACCTGGGCGAGTACGGCAATGCTCAGACCGGCGCCGAGGGCAAAGGGTATCGACCACGGGATCAGGTTGAGCATTTTGAGTATAACCGAGGCCCCGGCGGCGCCCAATGTACCCCCCACTGCACCGGCTATCGTTTTGTTAGGGCTTATTTCGGGCGCCAGTTTCCGGCGTCCCAATGTGGACCCGACATAGTATGCGGCCGAGTCGCAGATCCAGACGCACAGAAGCAGGAACAACAAGGCGCGGCGGCCTGATCCGGAATCCAGGTAGAGAATCACGTGAGCCAGGGACCAGACCGGATAAAGGAGCAACAGAAATCCGCCGGACAACCGGATCACAGAGCCTTCCACCTTCCCGGTAAGCACCATCCAGGTAAAGATCAGAGTTAAACCCACCGCCAATCCGGCGGACAAGCCTACCAACCCTCCACTCCAGGCGCCTGCCACCATGAGACAACTGGCCGCTACCGCCGGCACCCTGGCAACTGTGCTCCCGGCAGATTCCAACAGGGCGGCCATCTCGTGGGCAGCGGCAAGAGCGGCTATGAAAACAGCAAGGACACCCAGTAACGGGGGCGCCGCGGTGATGATATAGATCACTAGAGCGCCGAGCACAACCGCGGAAACGACCCTGGTCACGACTCATCTCTCCTGATCTGTTCCGAGGTCATCCCGAAACGGCGTTCCCTTGAGCGAAAGGTTTCCAGAGCTTCATGTAAATCTTCACTGGAAAAATCAGGCCACAGCTTGTCGGTCACGTAAAACTCCGTATAGGCGATCTGCCACAAGAAAAAATTACTGATACGCTGCTCGCCGCTGGTGCGGATGAGCAAGTCAGGGTCAGGTATGCCGTCAGTGTACAGGAAAGTAGAGAAGGTATCCGGTCCGATGGTACCCGAGGTTAGATCACCTTTCTCGACGGCTGCCGCGAGCTGGCGCACCGCCTTAAGGATATCGTCACGCCCACTGTAACTCAAGGCGAGGGTGAGGGTCAGCCCCTCATTTACGGCCGACTCCTCAACGACCTCCTGGAGCGTCCGCTGAACGTTGTCCGGCAGTTCCTCAATGTGCCCGATGGTGATCAGACGCACTTTGTTCTTCATGAGTGTGCGCAGTTCATTTTTCAGGTACTGGTCCAGGAGGACCATCAACCCGCCAACCTCTTCCCGGGGACGGTTCCAGTTCTCAATGGAAAAAGCGAACAGCGTGAGGTAGGGGACCTTCAGACGAGCGCAATCCTCCACAACTCTTCGAACGGCATCGACCCCGGCCCGGTGACCGGCGATACGCGGAAGGTTGCGATCAGCGGCCCACCTTCCGTTGCCGTCCATGATAATGGCAATGTGAGTGGGAAGATCCTGATTCACTGGATAATTACCTCGTAAAAAGTCTCATCGAAGCTCATTAGATGTGGCCCCGCCTTCGGCGGGGCCGACGGCGGGACTGATTGATGTACTTTTTGCGAGTCAATCAATCGATCGGTCCTGCTATTTTAGGGCGGATCCTGGATCAGACCTCGAGGACCTCTTTTTCCTTCTTCTCAATGAGATCATCTACTTTCTGGATGAACCGGTCGGTGATCTTCTGGATCTCATCCTGCGCCCGGCGCAACTCGTCTTCGGAAATAACCTTTTCCTTTTCGAACTCCTTAGCTTCGGAGATGGCTTCCCGGCGGATATTACGTATCGCAACCTTGCCGTCTTCCCCATTCCTCTTGACCACCTTGACGAGTTGGATCCTTCTCTCCTCAGTGAGGGTAGGGATGGGAATCCTGATGACCTTTCCATCGTTGTTGGGGGTCACCCCCAGGTCCGAGCGCATGATGGCCTTTTCGATATCCTTGATACTGGTGGGATCCCAGGGTTGGATAACGATAAGACGGCTCTCGGGAATCGACAGGGTGGCGACCTGGTTCAGGGGTGACCTGGAACCGTAATACTCCAGGGTAATCCCGTCGAGAATGGACAGCGAGGCCCGGCCGGTTCGGATGGTAGCCAGATCCCTCTCAAGGGACTCGATGGTCTTCTCCATCTTCTTTTCAGTGTCCTGGTAGAGTTCCGTGATCATCGCTATTGGTCTCCTCCTGTCACTATCGTGCCCACCGTTTCGCCGGTGACAGCCCGGATCATGTTGCCGCTGTTCTTGAGGTCAAATACCATGATGGACATGTCGTTGTCCATGCACAGAGCAATGGCGGTGGCATCCATTACCTTCAGACCCCGGTTCAGTACCTCCCTGTATGTGACCCGATCCAGTTTTACAGCATCCGGGTCTATCTCGGGATCTGCGGTATAGACTCCGTCAACCCTGGTGGCCTTCATGAGGATACCGGCCCCGATCTCCATGGCTCTCAAAGCAGCAGCGGTATCCGTTGTGAAAAAGGGGTTACCCGTACCCGCAGCGAAGATAACGACCCGGCCTTTTTCAAGGTGTCTGATGGCTTTTCGGCGAATATAAGGTTCTGCGACCTGACTCATGGAAATGGCCGACTGGACTCTCGTGGGAACGCCTTCCGTCTCGAGAGCGTTCTGAAAAGCGAGGGCGTTGATGACCGTGGCCACCATGCCCATATAGTCGCCGGTGGTGCGTTCGATAGTGGTTCCGCTGTCCTGGGCGCCGCGAAAGATATTCCCGCCACCGATGACCACCGCCAATTCGACGCCGAGGGCGTGTACCTGGGCTACCTCGGAGGCGATGGAGCGTACGACATCGAGATCCAGACCGAGGGGCTCAGACCCCAGCAGGGCCTCGCCGCTGATCTTGAGGAGGACACGGTTGTACTTGGGAGACTTTCCCTTTGCCAAAAACACCCCCGTAAAGCAGGTTCTAGGATCTAGGGTCGAGGATCTAGACCCCAGACCCTAGACTCCAGACCCTGAATGGTTAGCAGCTAGTGCTTTTCTCCTGTCCTTCACCGATCTCGAGCCTGGCGAACTTGTTGATCTGAATATTCTCGCCGAGCCTGCCTGACAGAGCCTTGACGTGGTCGAGGACCTTGGTCCCGCTCTCTTTTATGAACTCCTGCTCTTCCAGGCAGATCTGCTGGAAAAACTTGTCAACCTTGCCGTCCACGATCCGGCCCACAACGTTCTCCGGCTTCCCGGATTCGAGAGCCTGGGCCTTGAAGATCTCCCTCTCTTTTTCCACGAGATCGACCGGCACCTCTTCACGCCTGACATACAGAGGCTGGGTTGCGGCGACCTGCATGGCGAGATCGCTCACCAGCTCCTGAAATTCATCGGTCCTTGCAACAAAATCGGTTTCGCAGTTCACCTCTACGATGACACCGATTTTACCGCCCATATGGATATAAGAGCCCACGACTCCTTCGCTGGCCTGTCGTCCCGCGCGTTTGGCAGCCGCTGAAAGACCTTTTTTGCGCAGGTAGTCCACCGCCTTATCGGCATCGCCCTCACACTCCTTGAGGGCCTCCTTACAATCCATGAAACCGGCACCGGTCTTTTCCCTGAGTTCCTTGACCAAAGATGCACTGATGCTCATTCCTTGTCCTCCTTGACCTTGTCCTCCTCGACATCGTTCTCTACTGTTGTTTCTACAGTTGCCTCCGCAGATTCTTCCTTTACTTCTTCGGTTGCTTCTTCAGTTGATTCCTTGGTTACTTCTTCAGCTGCCTCAGCTGGTTTTTCAGGAACAGTCTCTCCTGCAGCCTGCTCTTCGGCGACAGGAGCCGCTTCCTTGGCTGCAACCGGCGTCTGTTCGGCCTCGGCCGGCGCCTCTACGACGCCCACCTCACTGGCCCCGACCAGCTGCTGCCCCTCTATGATCGCGTCGGCGATCTTGGAAGTGAACAGGCGTATGGAGCGGATGGCATCGTCGTTACCGGGGATAACCATGTCCACCAGGTCCGGGTCGCAGTTCGTGTCCACGATGGCCAGAATGGGAATACCCAGTTTTCTGGCTTCCTTAATGGCAATCTCCTCGCGCTTAGGGTCAATCACGAAGATCGCGTCAGGAAGCTTGCCCATATCCTTGATTCCGTCAAGGAACTTGCCAAGTTTTTCTTTTTCCTTGGTGATGTTCAGGATCTCTTTTTTGGTCAGGTTGCCCCAGCTCTGTTCCTCTTCCATGGCCTCGTACTTTTTAAGCCGCCCTATGCTCTTCTTGATAGTTGCGAAGTTAGTCAGCATGCCGCCGAGCCACCTGTGGTTGACGTAGGGCATCCCGCACCTCTGGGCCTCCTCGAAGATCGATTCCTGGGCCTGTTTCTTGGTGCCCACGAAGAGGATGTCCCCCCCCTGGGCCGAAAGTTCACGGACGTATCGATACGATTCCTTGAACTGGCGCAGGGTCTTCTGCAGATCGATGATATAAATCCCGTTACGAGCCCCGAAGATGTACCTCTGCATCTTGGGGTTCCAACGGCGCGTCTGGTGGCCGAAGTGAACACCGGCCTCCAGTAGCTGCTTCATGGTAATTACCGCCATTTTCATTTCCTCCTCTTACGGTTATTTTACCCTCCGCCCCTTCGATTCCCTCGGGAGCCCACCTTTAACCGTCCACAACGGCAGGCACCGCCCATCGGACCCAGGGCGTGCGTAATGGTTAAACGCTTTTGATTAACAGAAAAAACCAGGGAGAGCAAGTTCTGCTGTGGTTTTTTCTGTTAAGCAGAAGTCAGTAGCCAGAATTCAGAATCCAGTAGAAAAGCGATATTCCTGCTTACAGCGTAGGATTTGAACGCGAAGTACGCGGAGGAACGCAGAGAAAATCAATTTCAGGGAGGAACAACAGTTCTTTTTAAAACGGTAATAGCAATTAACCATCTCTGTAAAGTCGAGATCGCTTCGCCCGGGCAGTAGCTCGCGATGACAAATTCAATAAAAAGCCGCCCAACGGGCGGCAGTATGTTCTTCTTCTGGCTACTGGATTCTGGATTCTCAAGTCCTGTATTCGCTGTTGATCCTCACATACTCTTCAGTGAGATCGCACGTCTTCATTACCGCCTCACCCTCCCCGTCACCTATGGCAAGCGTGATCTCATAGCGATCCCGCTTCATGACCTTCACCGCCTCGGCCTCGTCGTACCCCTTCACGATCTCCCCGTCCTCGAGGACCTTCACCTTGCCGATAGACAGGGAGATCTTTTCCATGTCCACCGCCGCGCCCGAGTAACCGGCTGCGGCAGCAATCCTGCCCCAGTTGGGGTCGGCCGCGGCAAAAGCAGTTTTCACGAGCAGCGATTCGGCGATGCCTCTGGAGGCTTTCTTCGCTTCTTCGTTGTCCACCGCACCGGTTACCCTGACATTCACCACCTTCGCGGCCCCCTCCCCGTCAGCCACGATCATGTCCGCCAGGGCGGCGCACACCGTGTGCACGGCCTCCCCAAAAGCCTCCAGGTCATCGGACTTTTTAACCGCCGGCCCCCTGCCCGATGCCATGAGAATCACCGTGTCGTTGGTACTCATGTCTCCGTCAATGGTGATAGAGTTGAAGGTATCGGCCACCGCGTCGGCCAGGACCTGAGACAGGTCGTATCTGCTGACCCCGGCATCAGTGAGGATGAATCCGAGCATCGTTGCCATGTCGGGGGCGATCATCCCGGCCCCCTTGGCTATGCCCACGACACGGACCTTTCCTATTTTAAGAGTGACCTCCTGGACCGCAGTTTTCGTGACCGTATCGGTGGTCAGGATGGCCTGCGAAAACAGTTCCAGACCCTCCGGAGATAGTTCCCGGACCAGCGGATCCAGCGCCGCTTCCATCCGGTCTATGGGGAGTCTCTCGCCGATGACCCCGGTGGAACAGGGCAGCACCAATTCCTCCGGTATATCCAGAAGCTTGGCCACTTTGTCCGACAGCCTGAGGGCATCCTCCCGGCCCCTGAACAAAGTCATGCAGTTGGCGTTCCCGCTGTTGACAAGTACCGCCCGGGCGCTTCCCTTCCGGCCGACCCTCTCGCGGCAGATATCTACAGGTGGGGCAACAACGGCGTTCCGTGTGAACACAGCAGCCGTCGTAGCGACTTTATCGGCGACAATGAGCCCCAGGTCAAGGCGGCCGCCCCCATTTTTCCTGATATCCGCCGATACGGCCGAGGCTGAGAATCCATCCACTTTAAGCATCTTTATTTATAACCTCGCTAAAAGTCTCTTCGTGCCATTATAAGAAGCGGTCATCACGCCTGTGGCGTGACCGGCGTGACTCCCCCCTCAAGCCGTCTTCGCTAAAGCTTCGCCGCGCCTGTCGGGGGGAGGAAGAATAAGGAAAGAGACTACTTTATGCCTCTCCCGCTTTCCTGCCGCCGAAGAGGAGGTGCAGCATGGTCCCGCCCTCTTTGGCGAGATCAGCCCAGACGGCGCCATGGTGCCTCTCCATGATGGCTCTTGCGATTGACAGTCCCAACCCTATCCCCTCCGGTTTTTCCGTCAAAATGTCGCCTAACTGTCTGAACTTCTCGAAGATCAGGGGGATGTCCCTCTCCTTCATGCCCTTACCATGGTCCCGGATCGTCAGTTCGATCCACCCCTTCATCTCTCCGGTTGGGACCAGAGACTCCCGGTCCACCGCGTAATCGGGGACTTGGGGCAGGTTGTCGTGCCAGAAGGCCTTGATCTCCAAAGGGCAATCCTCCGGCGAAAACTTGACGGCGTTTTCCAGGATGAGTTCCAGCGTCCTTTTAAACAACCTCATGTCGCATATTAACTCGGCATCCTGGATCTCACCCAAATCAAATGTTACTTCCCTCCCCTTCAATCTGCCCTCAAGTTCCTGGACAGATCCTTCAACAAGGCTCCTCGCGGGATTGGGCTCTAACTTCCAGGGTACACGTCCGGCTTCGAGGCGGAAAAGCTCCAGAATCCTTTCCACGAGGTAATTCAGGTGAGTTGCTGAACTTTCCAGCCGCTCCGTGAACTCGGCAAGGCTATCGGTCTCCCCCTTAAGATCCAGGGTGGGAATAAGGCTCGCGAAGCCGATGATGGAGGTCAGGGGTGTCTTGAGCTCATGAGAGAGATTGAGGATCAGTTCCGTCTTGTCCTTGTCCAACCGCACAAGCTCCTCATGGGCTTCCCGGAGCGCCTCGGCCTTTTCCTCGAGATCGAGGAAAAGCCTTGCGTTATCCATGGACATGGCAACCTGGGAGGCCATGGTGTAGAGCAGGTCGCGGTCCGACTCCGTGAACGACTCACCGCTGATCTTGTTGTTCGCATTGAGAACACCCAGAATACGGTCGCCCCGTACGAGAGGCACACAGAGCGCCGACTGTGTGGAGTACTGGTCTTTGAAAGTGGAGGGTCTGAACCTCTCGTCCTTGCTGATATCGTTGATAAGGAGAGGCTCACCTGTGCGGGCAACGTGGCCGGATATCCCCTTACCCAGGGGGACGGTAACCTTGCCGATGACCTCCTCGGGCAGACCCATAGCCTCAACGAGCCTGAGGACATCCTCTTCCATCAACATGAGGGAGGCCGTTTCCACCTGTAGCGTATCCGAGATCGCCTCGATCGTTCTTTTGAACAGGCCCTGGAGTATTTCTTTGCTGGAAGCCTCTCCGAGCATCCGGAGGGTGAGAAGCTCCCTGTTCCACTTGTCGGACCGGGCCACGATCCTCTCTTTTTCCATGGCGACCTCATAATCGATGACCGCGAGGCTGACCGCCGAAAGCAGCTGTTCGGGCTTGAACGGTTTGGGAAGGAAATCGCTGGCTCCGTTGCGGACCATCTCCACCACGTTATCGAAGGATCTAACCCCGCTGACGCAGATCACAGGCCTCAGCCTGTCATGCATGCGCACCTTCTGCAGCAGATCGATACCTGACATGTCCCCCATCACAACATCGGTGACGATCACCTGGAACTTATGGTCCTCCAGTAGTTCCAGGGCCTTCTCACCGCTGATCACACCCTGGGCTTTGAAACCGCCGCCGGACAGGATGTCCACCATCTGCCGCAGGAAGAACCGGTCGTCGTCCACGACGAGAACGTTCGGCTTGTGGTTGTCGGAGTCTGTCATAACTTCAATTCCAAATTCCAGTTACTTCCGTGATTCGTAATTCGTGATTCGTGATTCGAAAAATCAATTCTGCTAACTATTCTCTTGCGCCTGTCGAATTACGATTCACGAGTCACGAGTCACGGCCTCTCACACATTCGCGCCGCAGCACTTCTTGTACTTCTTCCCCGAACCGCATGGGCACGGCTCATTCCTGCCGACCTTCCGTCCTTTCCGCTTCACCGTCTGCTGTACCGGCTGCCCCTGCCCCGGTCCCTGCGCCTGCGGCTGGTCCCTGGAGAAGGCATCCTCCATGGGGCCTCTCGTCATGGAGAAGCGCTGCTGACGTCTCTGGGGGATGTTCTCCTCTTCAGCCATCTGAACCATGAAAAGAATCCGGATCGTATCTTCCCTGACCCGGATCATCATTTCCTCAAACATCCCGAAGCCCTCTATCTTGTACTCGGAGAGAGGGTCTTTCTGTCCATAACCTCTGAGCCCGATCCCTTCCCTGAGCTGGTCCATGCCGTACAGATGATCCTTCCACTGCCCGTCCAGGACCTGCAGGAAGAAATTCCTCTCCAGGATCCTCATCGTCTCGGGACCGAACTCGGCCTCCCTGACCCCGTAAGTCTCCCTGGCAAAGGTCAAGAGCCCCTCCTCGAAGGCATCGACATCAGACTCAAAAGAGTCCATCGGGGGCCTGAAACCGAAAATGGAGAAGAAACGTTCCGTAAGCCCGGCCAGATTCCACTCATCGCGATGTGCTTTGGGATCGATGTGGAACCCGACCATCTCCTCGATCGTCTCCTGGACCAGATCGTCGATCCATTCGGACAGATCCTCCGTACCCAGGATCTCCCTTCTCTGGCCATAGACCGACTCACGCTGCATGTTCATGACATCGTCGTACTCGAGGATGTGTTTCCTGATGTCGAAGTTATGGCCCTCGACCCTCTTCTGGGCGTTCTCGATCGCCTTTGAGACCATCCGGTTCTCTATCTCCTGCCCTTCCGTCATTCCCAACCGCTCCATGAGTCCGGAGATCCGCTCGGAACCGAAAATACGCATGAGATCGTCCTCGAGGCTGAGAAAGAACCTGGAACTGCCCGGGTCACCCTGACGACCGGACCGTCCTCGAAGCTGGTTATCGATCCTCCGGCTTTCATGGCGCTCGGTTCCCAGAATGTGCAGGCCACCTGCCGCCAGAACCGCACTGCGTTCCTGTTCGCAAAGCTCCTGCATCTCCTCCTGGACCTTCCCGAACTCCTCTGAATCGGTGTCCTTGACGCGGCTCCTGGCCAGGAAAACGGGGTTTCCCCCCAGGACGATATCGGTCCCCCTTCCGGCCATGTTGGTCGCCACAGTCACAGCGCCTGTCCGCCCGGCCTGGGCCACAATATCAGCCTCCCGCTCATGGTGTTTTGCGTTGAGAACATGGTGAGGGATGCCCTCCCTCTTCATCATCCTTGACAGGAGCTCTGAGCTCTCGATGGAGGCGGTCCCTACAAGGACCGGCTGGCCCCTGTGCCGGCAGTCGGCTATTTCTTCGACCACAGCGTTGTATTTCTCCTTCGTAGTACGATATATGACGTCCGGGTTATCCATGCGAATCATGGGCATGTTGGTAGGGATCACTGCCACATCCAGGTTGTAGATGTTCTTGAACTCCGCGGCCTCGGTATCGGCCGTACCCGTCATGCCGGACAGTTTGTTATACATCCTGAAAAAATTCTGGAAGGTGATGGAGGCGAGCGTCTGGTTCTCGCTCTCGATCCGAACACCTTCCTTCGCCTCCAGGGCCTGGTGCAGACCGTCGCTGTAACGCCTTCCGGGCATAAGGCGACCGGTGAACTCGTCGACGATGAGCACCTGGTTGTCCTTAACGACATAATCCACATCGCGCCTGAATAGAGCGTGAGCCTTGAGGGCCTGTTGAACGTGGTGGTTGATCTCGATGGTCGCCGGATCGTAGAGATTCTCAACGCCCAGGAGCTTTTCAACACGCTCGATACCCTCTTCGGTGAGAACAACGCTCCTGGCCTTCTCGTCCTTGGTATAGTGTAGCTCCGGCTTCAGGCGGGGGATGATGGTGTTAATAGTGTAGTACTTGTCAGTGGAGTCCTCCGCCGGACCGGATATGATGAGAGGAGTACGGGCCTCGTCCACCAGGATGCTGTCGACTTCGTCCACGATGGCGTAGCCCAAGTCCCTCTGGACGTAATCTTCCAGGGAAAACTTCATGTTGTCCCTGAGATAATCGAACCCGAACTCGTTGTTGGTTCCGTAGGTCACGTCGGCCCTGTAGGCATCTTTCCTCTCCAGGTCCCCAATGGCGTGCTGAATGACACCTACATCCAGACCAAGATACCTGTAGATAGTCCCCATCCATTCGGAATCCCTGCCGGCCAGATAATCGTTGACCGTCACCACGTGAACACCGGCCCCGGTGAGAGCGTTGAGGTATACGGGAAGGGTAGCAACGAGGGTCTTCCCCTCCCCGGTCTTCATTTCGGCGATCTTCCCTTGGTGGAGAACAACGCCGCCGACGATCTGAACGTCAAAATGCCTCATACCGAGAAGCCTTCTCGACGCTTCCCTGACCACGGCGAAGGCCTCCGGGAGCAGATCATCCAGCGGTTCCCCCTGCTCAAAACGTTCCCTGAACTGCCCCGTTTTTCCTTTCAGAGCAGCATCATCAAGGACTTGTATTAACGGTTCAAGACTATTTACACGCTCAACAATGGGAGCGATCCGTTTAAGATCTCTTTCGTTACTGGTGCCGAAAAATTTCCGGGCCATAAAATTGATCATTGATGGGTTCCTGGGAATTGAAATTCAGTTTCGGGTTTCGGGTTTCGGGTTTCGGGTTAGCTGCTCCGCTTTAAATCTTTCCGTTTTAAATCTTAAGGTGATGTAATCAATCGTGTAAATTAACATCTGTTGCCTGTATTGCAAACAAAAACCGGGAATCCGAAATCCGCGATTGTTTTGGGTCGGCCCCCGGTCGGGGCATCGAAAGGGTTGTATTTCCATACAGAAAAACGGCCCCGGTGGCATCACCTCCGGGGCCGTTGGAGATATCTCTTTTAGGCTTTACCCGGCTCAGTTCAGGATGTATCTGGACGGATTGACCGACACGCCGTTAACAGCCACCTCATAATGAACGTGAGGACCAGTGCTCCGCCCGGTATTGCCGACCCGGGCGATCATGTCACCCCTCTTGACCTTCTGTCCCAACTTGACTTCCAGGGATGAATTGTGGCCGTACCTGGTGGTGATGCCGTAACCATGATCGATAACGACCATGTTGCCGAAACCGCCTTCGCGGCCCGCGAATACGACAAGACCGTCGGCTGGTGCGATGACCGGCGTACCGCTTCTAGTGGCGATATCAAGCCCCTTATGCAGCTCACGCCTGCCGGTAAAAGGCGAGGAACGGTAGCCAAAAGTGGAGGTCAACCACCCTTTGACCGGCCAGATAGCAGGTGTCGAGGCAAGGAGTGACTTCTGGTCCTCCAGGTACTCCACAAGTTCCTGGAAACTTCGCTCCTGAATGTTGACCTCCGTCATGAGGCGGTCCAGACTCCTGTTCATGCTGCTGATGATGGTGTGGTCCTGGAATGAAAGTTCGCCCTCCAGGGGATTGAACGGTTCCGGGTTCTCACCGCCAATACCCATGATCTGTTCAGGGTAGACCACCCCGTCCAGATCAGCCATGACCCTCAGTTTCATGTCGAACTGTCGGAGCCGCGTCATCTCGCTCTGGAGATCGTCGAAGGATTTGGCAAAAGTGACCAGTTGCTGCTGCTGCTGACGCGCCTCCAGGCGGAGCCTGTCGAGTTCGGCCACCATCTTCTTGACACCATAATAGTCTGTAATCAGATACCCCAGGCCAAGGACAAAAACAGCGAGGATCACTAGAACCCCCCTGACCATTGTCCTGGGAACCCTGTATTTCCTTACCCGCGTTGTCTCATCGGGCAAGATCATGATGGTATATTTCTTTTTAGTCAAAATGCAAACTCTCCCCTAGGAAGCTAGCTCGCCACCGTGGTTATCATTAAAATCCTGAAAAAACTAACATATCCCATTGGCAATTGCAAGATTCCATCAACCCCGGAATCCGCAAATGGTTTGGGCCGGCCATTGGTCGGGGCGTTAAGAGAGCTGTTGAAACGTAATTTACCACGCCAACAATGATTTTTTATCCCCGGAATCGCTAATATAAAATCAACTGCGATTTAAGGTTTAACTGCCTGATATGATAACTGATTCGAACAGGAGGGTCGGTGACCCCAACGACCCGTAGAAAGAAAGGTCGTCTCCGACACCAACGAGGGATGCCATCAGGTCGAACAGATTTCCACTCACCGTTCCGTTCCGGAAAGGCCGAACAGGTTCCCCGTCATGGAGGATATAACCTGCTGCTCCGAGGGAAAAATCTCCGGAGACCCTGTCCATCATGTGGGTACCCATCAGGCTGTTGAACCTCACCGAAGTGCCGGGCGGCACCACCGCAGCAATAGGACGGGCTCCCTCCTGGATGTAAAGGTTGGACGGTCCAGGCGCGGGCGCTCCGGTAAGGGATCCTCTCGAGGCGCTGCCAGTGGGCTCTTCAGACCACCTTGCCGCAGTCTTGAGGGTGTGCATACAGCCCGAAACAATTCCGCTGTCGACAAGTTTCCTCGGCACAGACGGCACTCTCTCGTCGTCAAACGGCGCCGATCCTGTCCTCCAGGGTATTGTTCCATCATCAATTATGGTGAGGACCTCCGAAAAAAGCCTCTCCCCTCTTCGACCGGCCAGCCGGGACCGCCCCTTCTGGATTTCCTCAGCCGAAAAGGAGGAAACCAGAGCCCCGAGGAGATCCAGGGCAACCTTCGGGGGGAATAAAGCGGGAAAGGTCCCTGTTTCAGGGGGCAGCCCGCCTAGCAGCTGCACCGCTTCTGAACCCGCAGTTCGCCCCACCTGCTCTGGGAGGATGTCCGAAATCCTTCTCGATACCGAAAAATCGTAGCCCGATTGGGATTCCTCACCCCAGCGGGCGACCGCCTGCACAGAAAGGGAAAACACCGAATCCTCATAGGACCAGACACGTCCCCCCGAGGCGATAGCGGTATCGCGGCGCTGCTGATGAAAGGCCGGCTTATGGGCCTGTGATACTCGCTCATCGGCATCCATGACGGCTGCTTCAGCTTCAGCAGCAAGTAGCACCTTGTTTTCAAAAGATATTTCAAGCCCATGGGCGTCGTACAGACCCTCCACAGAACCGATGTTGTCCGCGCTCGAAAAACAGTTCTCCTCCATGGACGGCAGCAGACGGGCGGCATCAATGGCATCGCGGGCAAGATCAGTAAAACCTGCCTCACCGGGCGCTGTCGTGAAGGCGAACCCCTCTCGTTTCCCGTCAAGCAGAACCCTCAGGGCGGCTGAGATCTCCTCGCTTCGCCTTACCCCCTCAGGCTTGCCGTCCTTGACCTCGATACGCAGAGAGTGGATCCGGCGGACCATGCACTCTGCTTCATCGGCGCCGGCCCTGCGGGCCGCCTCTTCTATTCCAAAAGCTATTTTCTCGACATCACTGGTGGACATTCAGGCAAGCTCCATGATCACGGCATCCTCATCACAATTGGGAAACTGTGGGCACTTAAGACAATCCGCCCACACCTTATGGGGAAGAGAATCTTTGGGGACCTTTGAAAACCCGAGCCCCTCGAAGAACTCCGGCCGATAGGTCAGCGCGTATATGCGGGCGATGCCCAGCGTTCTGGCTTCCTCGATGCATGCGTTCACAAGAGTCTTTCCCATCCCCTTCCCTTGCCTCTCCGGTATCACGGCAAGGGATCTCACCTCGGCGAGATCCTCCCAGTTGATGTGAAGCGCGGAGCATCCAAGGACCACATCGTCCTGCTCGACCACGAAGAAATCCCGGAGTCCCTCATAAAGTTCGATGCGGGACCTGCCCAGCATTTCACCCTGGGTAGCGAAGGAATTCACCAGGGTGTGGATCTGGGGAACGTCGCCGATCCTCGCCTTCCGCAAATTGATGTTGTCTTCAGCCACGAGCCTCCTCCAACAGTTCCCTCGCCGACCTGACGATCCCCGAGGACACCTCGATCCCACCCATCATCCGGGCCAGTTCGTCCACCCGGTCCTCATCCTCAAGATACCTCGTCCGGACCACCGTCCTGCCCTTTTCCTCGATTTTCTCCACAATGATGTGGTGATGGGCGCAGGCTGCCACGGGGGCCAGGTGCGTTATGCAAAGGACCTGGTGGTGTCTGGCGATATCCTGTAATTTACGGCCGAGAACGGCCGCCACCCTGCCCCCGATACCGGCGTCCACCTCATCGAAAACCAGGGTCGGGACCGGATCAGCCTCGGCGAGGATCTTTTTTAAGGCCAGCATCACCCTTGACAACTCACCCCCCGACGCGATCTTTCTCAGAGGCATCAGGGGTTCTCCCGGATTGGGAGAGATGAGAAACTCGACCTCATCTATCCCGGTTTCGCTCATGCCGGTTTCCTTGAAGGAGACTGAGAACCTGACCTTATTCATGGCGAGGTCCTGAAGCTCCTTCCGGACCAAACCTTCCAGCAATATGGCCTTCCTTTTCCTGTCCTCACTCAGGCTCAAAGCCAGTTCCCCGGCCTGGGCCGCCAGTTCCACCTCCTGAGACTTTAACGTCTCCAGGTCCGTCTCGCCCTCCTCGATCAGAGCAAGCTCCTGTCTCGCCTCCTCCAGAGTTCCGATTACCTCCTCCATGGAGGGACCGTATTTTTTCTTGAGGGTCGTGATAAGAGCGAGGCGCTCATGGATCTCCTCAAGACGATGGGGGTCGGCCTGGACCGCGGAAGCATAGTCTCTCAGAAAATGCCCGGCCTCCTCCAGCTGCACGCCGGCCCCCTCAATGAGTTCAACAACCTCACGCAATCGATCGTCTGTCTCCATCATCCGTTTCAGCTCTCCGGCGGAGCGGCGAACCGTTTCCACGGCGGAACCCTCACGCTGGTAAATGTCCTCCAGGGCGATGGAAGCCGTGTGCAGGAGTTTTTCAGCGGCCCCCAGTATGCCTTCCTCATCACGAAGTTTCTTTTCCTCATCCCGGTCAAGATGCGCGGATTGAAGCTCATGGGTGACATAACGCAGGTAGTCAAGCCTGGCAACACGGTCCCTTTTGTCCCGTTCGATCGTGTCGAGCCGCCCCCTGGTCCCCATAAGCTCCCGGAAAACAGCCTCAAAATCCTGTGTCATGTGATTGATGGAGGCAAAAGAATCAAGAGCCTGCAGATGAACGGCGGTTTTGAGGAGGGATTGGTGTTCATGCTGGCCGTGCAGGTCCACCATCTGGTCCCCCATCTCCTTGAGATGAGGGATCGTGATCATCGTGCCGTTGACCGTTGCACGCCCTCGTCCCTCCCTGCGAATCTCACGGCCGATGATAAGCTCATCCCCGATATCGATCCCGGCAGGGAGACCCATGTACGAAACCCTGAAGGCGGCCTCAACCCTGGCTGTACTTTCACCGGTCCGCACGACCGACAGATCCACCTTCTCCCCGAGGACCGCCTTGAGCGCATCCACAATGATCGATTTCCCGGCCCCCGTCTCACCCGTCAGAACGGTCAAGCCGGGATTGAACGGCAAATTCAGTTCGTCGATGATGGCGAAGCCTTTTATGGAAAGAAATTCAAGCATGAAAGCAGTTTCCAGTCTACGGTTTACGGTTTACAGAAAATAAACAAGGAGCTCTGAAAACATTGTTCATGATAACCATGAATTGGGATCTGACAGTGAACTGTATACTGTTCACTGTTAGCTCACCAAGCAGTTTACAGTCTATGGTTTACAGTTTACAGAAAAAACCAAACAACACCGTGATTATGGTTCGTGATAACCATGAATTGGGATCTGACTGTGAACTGTAAACTGTTCACTGTTAACTCATCGATAATTTGTCCGTTCGGACAAAATTATCGATGCCCCCAGTGCAGCTTCGCGGTCAGAACGTCATAGAAATTCCTGGTCCCGGTCCGGATGAGATTGACCTTCTTGCCTGAAGTCTGGATCCGGACGCAATCTCCCCGGTTGAGCCTCGTCCCTTCCTGGCCGTCGAGCGTGAGGAACACCGCTCCGGAATCGCTGAGCAGACACAACTCGACCTTGGACCCCCCTGGTATCACCAGGGGGCGATTGGTCAGTGTGTGGGGGCATATGGGAGAGATCACGATCACGTCCAGCGTAGGCTCAATGATCGGCCCTCCTGCCGCCAGGGAGTAAGCTGTCGATCCCGTCGGGGTGCTTACGATAAGGCCGTCCGCCTGATAGTTCGTCACCTTCTGGTCGTCAACATAAGCCTCCAGGTCGATGATCCTGGCCAACGCGCCCTTGTTGATAACCACATCGTTCAGGACCTGGTAATGACCTATCTGCTCTCCCTTGCGATGAAGGGATGCTTTGAGGCGTACCCTGGGCTCGAGGGTATACTCCCCCTCCAGGACCCTTTCGAGGGACCCGAAAAGTTCCTCCTGTCCCAGTTCGGTGAGGAACCCGAGGGACCCCAGGTTGATCCCGAGGATGGGCTGGTCTCTCCCTTCCAGGAGCCGGGCGACGGAAAGAAGAGTTCCGTCACCCCCGAGGACAAGCACCATGTCCACCCCGTCAGGAACATTTTCCCTCGGGACAGCGATGGAATCACCATCGGCCAACCCCCTGTAATCCTCCTGCATGCGGACCTTGACTCCGCGCCCGGTGAGCCAGGGAACGAGTTTTTCCATAACCTCGTCGGCGAGGGGGCTGGAGGTCTTTGTAACGATCCCGATCTCTTTCATTGCGGGCATCAGGTTCTCCTGAAACATCTGATTGCGGATTGCGGATTACGGATTACGTATTGCGGATAAATCAGGCCGCCAAAGTCCCTTGATTTACCAGCCGCAATCGATTGACATCGGATAATTGACACTAACTTTTAACTTAACAGGGCTTAATTCTCAATCCGCAATTCTCAATCCGCAATATGATCCTTTCCTTGCCAGATCAAATACGCAAGATATTCAACATTTCCACCCGCACCTTTTGTGGGTGACTCCATGCTGCCCCTGGGGGTAAATCCCTCTTCGACAGCCGCCTCGATGATATTGTGAACGACTTCCTCGCGAACTGCCGGGTCCCTTATGATCCCCCCCTTCCCCACCTTTTCCCTGCCTGCCTCGAACTGGGGCTTGATAAGCAACACGACGCGGGCGCCCACCTTCAGGAAGGTCCTCAGCCGGGGCAGAATGAGCTTAAGGGAGATAAATGAAACATCCGCTACCGCCAGGTCCAGGTCGTGGGGAAGCGCATCGTCATCGATGATCCTGAAATTCGTTCTTTCCAGGACAGTGACCCTGTCATCGTTTCTCAGGTTCCAGTCAAGCTGTCCATAGCCAACGTCAACAGCGAATACCTCAGCGGCGCCGGCCTGCAAGAGACAGTCGGTAAATCCGCCGGTGGACGCACCGACGTCGAGGCACCTGGCTCCGGTCGGATCGATCCCGAAATGTTCAAGGGCAGCGTGAAGCTTCAACCCTCCCCTGCTGACGTAGGGTAGAGTTTCCCTGATGGAAAGGGGCGTCTCGGGGTCCAGCCGAGTACCCGATTTTTCGATCCTTGATTCACCCGAATAGACACGGCCGGAGAGGATGAGCGCCTGAGCCCTGGTCCTCGTGTCCACCAGTCCCCTTTCAACCAGGAGCAGATCAGCCCTTCTGGATGCGCCCACCGGACAACACTTCCTTTACTGTTGCGCCGATCCCATCGGCATCGATCTTAAGTTCCGCTCTCAGTTCCTTGAGAGTAGCGTGCTCAAGAAAGGAATCGGGCAGACCGAGGCGGTGGATATTGAGATCCTCACCGCTGTCGGTGGCCGCTTCGATAACGGCCGACCCGAAACCGCCCTGGAGCACATTCTCCTCTACAGTCAACGTTACCCGGCATTCCCTGGCCCACTGGAATATAAGATCGATGTCAAGGGGTTTGATGAACCTGGCATCGATAACCGCTACCGATATTCCCTCTCCCTCCAGAGCTTCGGCAGCCGCGAGGCATGGATGAACCGTTGATCCCAGCCCTATGAGCAGGGCATCGGCTCCTTCACGGAGAAGCTCCCCCGTACCGGGCTCCCACGGTATCGGTTCGGGGATGGCCACCCCAACACCTGCTCCCCGTGGGAAGCGGAACGCAGAAGGCCCGTCCAGGGACAGGGAGGTCGCCAAAGCCTGGACGAGAGCAGCCTCGTCTCGCGGAGCCATGAAAGTCAGGTTGGGTATATGCCGCAGAAAAGACACATCGAAGGTACCGTGATGGGTCGGACCATCCTCCCCGACCAATCCTCCCCGGTCCATGGCGAATATCACAGGTAGATCCTGGAGACAGACGTCGTGTACTATCTGATCATAGGCGCGCTGAAGGAAGGTGCTGTAGATAGCCACCACAGGTCGGTAACCTCTCGTGGCCAGACCGGCGGCGAAGGTGACCCCATGCTGCTCAGCGATACCGACGTCGTAAAACCGGTCGGGGAACTCTTTGGCGAAGCGGTCAAGACCCGTCCCCTCGGGCATGGCCGCTGTAATGGCTATGATCCTGTTGTCCCTTCTGGCTGCCTCGACAATAGCACTGGAAAACACGCTCGTGTAGGACGGGGGGCCGTCATTCTTATAGGGCACACCGGTTTCGATATCGAAGGGTCCGATACCGTGAAAAGCCATGGGGTTCTTTTCCGCCAGTTCATAGCCCTTGCCTTTTTCCGTTCCCACGTGCACGAGCACAGGGCCATCTATCCGTCGCGCGTTCCCCAGCGCCTCGATGAGGCGATCCAGCCTGTGTCCCTTGATGGGCCCGATGTATTCATATCCCAGCTCTTCGAACAGCATGCCGGGGTAGATGAGGGATTTGAATGAATCCTCCGCCCTCTGAGCTATATAGAGGAAATGCTCTCCCACTTTGGGGATGCTTTTCAGGAAATTTTCCGTCACTTTTTTGACCTTGTTTACGGAACTTCCCGTCAAGATACGAGATAGGTAAGAGGACATGGCCCCGACGTTGGGGGCAATGGACATCTCGTTGTCGTTGAGGACGACGACCAGCCTGTCTCCCAGTTCCCCACCCTGATTTAGACCCTCCAGAGCCAGGCCGGAGGTCATGCTTCCGTCGCCGATGACGGCTACCACCTTACCCTCCTCGCCCTGGTGCCTCATCCCCTCTGCTATCCCGAGAGCGGCCGAGATAGAGGTGCCGCTGTGCCCGACATCGAACACATCGTACGGGCTTTCCTTCCTCTTGGGGAAACCGCTGATCCCGCCTCTTGTGCGAAGGGTGTTGAACCGATCCCTTCGGCCCGTGATCAGTTTGTGGGTGTATGCCTGGTGCCCCACATCCCAGATGATCTTATCCTGGGGCATCCTGAAAATGTAATGCAGCGCAAGGGTCAGTTCCACAGCCCCGAGGTTCGATGCCAGATGACCGCCGTTGGTGGAGACCACCTCGAGAATGGTCGCCCGTACCTCGCCTGCCAGCTGCTCAAGCTGCTTGACATCCAGATCCCACAGATCGGCCGGGGAGTTTATCACCGGAAGAATGGGGGGGGGAGGCACAACCATGTCGCTCAAACCTTACAACCTCCGGAGCAGGACAAAATCAGCAATCTCCGCCAACCGTCCCGTTGAGTCAATGCCGTCCATCACAGACTTTGCGTCATTGACCAGTTTTAAAGCCCTCTCGCGGGCCCCCTCAAGCCCGAAAAGCCCGGGGTAAGTAACCTTCCCCCTCTCGGCATCGCTTCCCTGGTCCTTGCCCATCTCCTCGGTAGTGGCGGTCACGTCCAGGATGTCATCCACAACCTGAAAGGCCAGCCCCACCTTTTCCCCATAACTGTCCAGAGCCCTTAAAGTCGCCTCATCCGTATTGGCACAAAGCCCGCCCAGGATCAGGGAACACCGGATCAGAGCGCCCGTCTTGTGGGTGTGGATGTACTCGAGCACGGGAAGGTCGGGTTCTGACCCCTCACTGTCCATGTCCACCTGCTGCCCACCCACCATGCCTCGCCAGCCGGCGGCCCGGGCGAGTTCTTGTACCATGCGCAGCCGCAGGTGATCATTTATCTTCGGACCTTCCCCCTTATTTTCAACAGACAGCAGGTCAAAGGCCATGGTAAGGAGAGCGTCTCCAGCCAGGATGGCGGTCCCCTCATCAAAGGCCCTGTGGCATGTGGGACGGCCCCTGCGGAAGTCATCATCATCCATGGCCGGGAGATCATCGTGGATCAGGGAATATGTGTGAACCAGCTCCACCGCGCAGGCCGGAAGCAGGGCATCGTCATCTTTCCCGCCCGCAGCCCCGGCCGCAGCCAGCACCAGGATAGGGCGGATGCGTTTTCCACCGGCGAAAAGGCTATAACGCATGGCTGACACAAGGCGGGCCGGATGTGAATCCTCCCGGGGCATCAGGGCATTAAGGGCCTGGTCCACCTTTTCCCTGGACTCCTCCAGGTATACGGCGGTGCTCACTCGTCCTTTTCCTCTTCGAACGGTTCGGTCGCGAAACTACCCGACATATCCCTGGTCAGGACTTCCACTTTGCGCTCCGCTTCCTCAAGAATGCGGGTGAGTTCCTTGAGGATATTGGTACCCTTTTCAAATAGCACGAGGGACTCTTCAAGAGGGGTCTCACCCGATTCGAGTTTCGACACGATCTCCTCGAGATCTGTCAGCCCTTTTTCGAATTTTTTGCCATCCTTGCCCGATTTGGCCAAGATCCACCTCTCTAACAGCGTTTCGGAAACCCTCGATTTTCCGACATCTTAATATCCAGGATCTACCCCAGAATCTACCCCAGGATCTACCAAAGTTCTCAGACAGACTTCTGGATCATCGGATTATCATCTAAAAACGAAGAACTTTAACGTTATCATGAAATAAGGTCAACGGGAAAGCAGGACTGCGTCCGTAATCGGTGATCGGTTATCAGTTATCGGTATCATAACAGAACTCCTGGCATCATGCTTGATCACTGTTCGGGGCATGGAAATCCAGACAGATTAGGGGGATCCTGCTCCCTCCTTGGCAGCCAGTTCGCGCAACCGGGCAATCCTGTTTTCCGATGCCGGGTGGGTGGACAGGAACTCGGGCCCGGCCCCGTCCCGGTCTTTCTCCTCAACACGCGTCAGAAATGCGATCATGGGCCAGACCCCGTGTCCCGTGTCAATCATCCAACGGGAAGCCGTGTCATCCGCTTCCCGTTCAAACCCCCTGGAATAGCTGGATTTGAGGAGCAGGGCCGGCAGCGCTCCCGCAGCCGAAGTGATCGAGACCACATCCCCCACTATCACCGTTACCAGTGCGAATACTCCAGCGCTCTGGAGGACTGACCGCAAAGCGTGGCGCTTTTGAAGGTGGGCCAGCTCGTGGGCGACGACTCCCAGCAGTTCCTCGTCATTCTCGACAAAGGATACCAGTTCGTCGGTCAGTACAACCGTTCCCCCCGGCAGGGCGAAGGCGTTGGGGCCGAAGGGGCTGTTCCTGAATTCGAAAACAGCGGGTTCAGGGGCACCGGAGGCGTTGACGAACTCCCTGACCATGGAACGGATTCGCTCCTGATCCTCCAAGCCAAGTTCGGTAGGTTTAAAAAAGTGGCGGTCGATACTCTCGAGAACGCCTTTTCCAAGAGCCTGGTTCGCCTCTTCAGGTATGGAGAAGGCTGCCGCATGGGCCAGCCATGGGATCCCCCAGACCGATAAACAAATTACCAGCCCGAAGGAGACCGCCGCTGCCGCGGCGGCCCACTTCCAGCGGCTCTCCAGCCAATGGATGAACCTGAAGCCGTGTTTGCCGCCCTGTAAGCCCTCCAGGGCGCTGAACGCCTGCTGATCTTCCGTATCCAGCCGCCCGCCCGCAGGTGTGTAAAGGGTCCGCCGTGTGGTACCGAGAGCCGGCTCCAGCGAGCAAATTGACAGTTCCACATCCTCGTGGACGTCCTGACCGCGGATAGAGAGTATTTCGCCAACCACGGTCACTGACACTTCATGAGCCTTTGAACTCATCCCGTCGAAGTATGTACCCGTAAAAGTGATCACCACCCGATGTCCCAATCGAAGAAATCGGCCGCGGTGTCTCCAACGGCGCCTTCATCCTTGATAATAGCCGCCTCAAAAACGTCCATGTCCCCGGTCAGGAGAACAGCTGTATGTGAGAGTATATAACGGACCCGGCGTACTTTGGCCCAGGGGATCAGAAACCCCAGGCTAAAGATGATAGCAACCAGGTTGGTGAACCGGATCCAAGCCAGATCCTTCGCCCGGAGCCTGGCACTGAAGGTCACCTGTCCCAACCGGGAATGTCCCCAGGAGTAATTGAAAGTGCGGGCATAGATGTACTGCTGTACTAGGATAATCATGAGGGCCATCAGAGTATAGGTGAGCAGGACAGTACCCGCCAAGCCTGCAATTTTAAACCTCGCGTCACCCTCTCCCATAGTTTTAATAGTCCGGGAAAAGATCGGTATGAGAATACCGCCTACAAAGGGCACGGCAAGAAACAGCCCGACCGATCGAAGATAAATCCCATAAAAAGGTCCGCTCTCCCCGGTGAATGAGCTGTCGGTCCTGCCGAAGGTCATGCTGCCATGAAAGTAACGCCGCTGGAGGAACACGAGATAGGGAAAACTTAGCGTCAGAGCAAGACTCGACAACATGATTACAGCGCCCACGATCCACCCTGGTCCATCCATCGTGGCCGTTTCAGCTGCGGGGTAAAAGGGAACTGCGAAGGCAAGGATCAAACTGTAGATACCAACCAGGGGGAAGAAAATATAGGCCTTGTATGCCTCGGAGATACTTCCCTTAAAACTAAAACGGACGTTGCGGTAGGCCGAATTCACCGCCTTGAAGCGATGGGCCTTGTGGAGCAGATAAGGCACGGAACTGATGGCTACCGCTGAAAACAGGATACCGAACCTGGGCACAAAATTATTCAAAAGGTTCATCACAATGAGGACCCCACCCACGATCAGGTACCCCTTCAGGATCGTCCCCGGCCGGGCCAGATAGTCGAAGGGCTGGCCGTCAAGGATCGTATTGGCGTAGAAGTAGCGCCTTGTCCGGACCTTGGCCCATGCCCCGTAAATGCCCAGGGTCAGGGCCGTCAGGGCCACGTTGACGATCCAGATCCGGAAGTACTCCCCCCCCGAGCCTGTGAAACTGAGGGTGAACCGCTTCGGTTCCGGTTCATCATGGTCAAGCTGTATGCTCTGGATCTGCCGGTCCTCGGTATTTTCCATGGTTTCCTCTTTCGATGGTATCCCCTGGATAAGATTGTGCTGAAGATAACATGAAATATGGCCGGGGCACAAAATCTGTCCAATGTCCAATGCCCAATGCCCAATGTCAAATCAAAAGCATGGGTCTGGGGTGGGGGGTCAGGGGTCGATCTCTTCTACTGCGTCCTGCATTCTACGTTCCCTGCCCTGAGCTCGTCGAAGGGTGCGTTCTATGTCCTGTATTCTGATGTTCCCCTCCTGCATTCTGTGTTCTGCATTCTAGTTTTCCCTCTCCCTTTGGACCTTGGACTTTGGACTGCCTTTCCCGCCCTTCGCCCTTCGCCCTTCGCCCCGCCTTTCCTCCTGGCTCCCGGGTACTGGGTACTGTACTGTATTGACATCCCTGTATCTTAAGCATATTCTTCCCCACTAAATCATGATCTTACGGCGATGAAGGGGACAGTACCTGTCCTGACCCAGGTTCCCAGCGATCCGGAGGTGGTGAAAGCCCGGAAACCGAGGGGACAGGGAAGATCACCCTGGAGCCGTTTCACTGAACCCTGGTATGGGCGGGCTTGTCCGCCGTAACCTGGAACGCTTCAAGCGTTTTCCGGGCAATGACCGGGCATAGGTGGAACCGGGTGCGCCCGTTACAGCGCCAGAGGGGTCCGGTTGCATAAGCAGTGTGCACGGGCAACCGGGGTGGTACCGCGGAAAATCCGTCCCTGGAAGGGCGGATTTTTTATTTGGAATTGCGAATTACAGATTACGGATTACGGATTGAAAAAATCCGTAATTCGAAATCCTAAATCCGGAATGTGAGTATTTCATGACCGACGAGAAAAAAAAATATAAAGACACGCTCAACCTGCCGAAGACGGAGTTCCCCATGCGGGGCAACCTTCCGGTTAAGGAACCCGAGAGGCTAGCCAAGTGGGAAAAGCTGGGCCTTTACCGGAAGATACTGGCCGACAGGGAAGATTCCCCCGTATACACCCTCCACGACGGCCCGCCCTACGCCAACGGGAATATCCACATGGGGACAGCACTGAACAAGATCCTCAAGGATTTTGTAGTCAAGTCCAAGTGGATGTCCGGCATGTATTCCCACTATGTACCCGGCTGGGACTGCCACGGGCTGCCCATCGAGCACAAGGTTGACTCAGAACTACAGGCCAGGGAAAAGGGGCTCTCGGCCCTGGAGGTAAGGCGCGCCTGCAGGGAATACGCCCATAAATACGTAGATATACAGCGGGACGAATTCAAGCGTCTCGGCGTCTTCGGCGACTGGGAGAATCCCTACCTCACCATGGCTCATCACTACGAAGCCAGGATCACCAGGGAGTTCGGCATTTTTATCGAGAAGGGCCTCGTCTACAAGCGCAAGAAGCCCGTGTACTGGTGTTCATCCTGCAGCACAGCCCTGGCCGAGGCGGAAGTTGAGTACCACAACCACACCTCCCCCAGCATCTACGTGAAATTTCCCCTCATTGAGGATCCGTCCGAGCGGATACCGGAGCTTTCCGGGATACAGACGGAGATTGTCATCTGGACGACAACACCCTGGACCATCCCGGCCAACCTCGCCGTCGCCCTTCATCCTGATCTCACCTATGCAGCCATACGCGTGAACGACAAAGCTCTCATCGTGGCCGAGGAGCTGGCGGCGAACGTCGCAGAGGCAGCGGGTCTTGAGCATGCCGAACCTATCGCCCGATTCCAGGGCCGTATACTGGAAGGGCTCAAGACCAGGCACCCTCTCTACGACAGGGAGTCGGTCATCGTCCTGGCGGATTATGTCACCACCGATGCGGGTACGGGGTGCGTTCATACGGCTCCCGGACACGGCCAGGACGACTACGAGACTGGGCTGAAATACGACCTGGAGGTTTACGCCCCGGTGGATGACAGTGGACGCTTCACCCAGGATGTGGAGTACTTCGCAGGCACACCGGTGTTCGAGGCCAACAGGGACGTGATCCAAAAGCTCAAAGAGACAGGAACACTGCTGGCTGAATCGACCATCGAGCACACCTACCCCCACTGCTGGCGCTGCAGATCACCTATCATCTTTCGGGCGACGGAACAGTGGTTCGTTTCCATGGAGCTAGGAGATCTCCGAAAAAAGGCCATGGAGGAAATCAACAACGTTTCCTGGATCCCGGCGTGGGGACAACAGCGTATCTACTCCATGATCGAGAACCGCCCGGACTGGTGCATCTCAAGGCAACGATCCTGGGGATCGCCCATTACCATATTCTACTGTGAATCGTGCGAAGAGACCCTCATGAGCAAGGAGATCTGCGACCATGTAGCCGACCTCATGGAAGAGAGCGGGGCCGACATCTGGTACTCTGAGGAGGCGAGCAGCCTACTGCCTTCGGGCACAAAATGCCCCGCCTGCCAGGGTACCTCTTTCCGCAAGGACATGAACATCCTGGACGTCTGGTTCGATTCAGGAGTGAGCCACGCGGCGGTCCTCGAAGATCGCGACGACCTGACCTGGCCGTGCGACATGTACCTCGAGGGGTCCGATCAGCACCGCGGATGGTTCCACAGCTCCCTTCTCGCCTCCGTGGGGACCAGAGGAAAAGCTCCTTACAGGGAGGTCCTGACCCACGGGTACGTCGTGGACGGCAACGGCCGGAAAATGTCCAAATCCATGGGCAACGTCATCTCACCCCAGGACATCACCGACAGGAGCGGCGCAGAGATCATCCGGCTGTGGGTTTCGGCAGAAGATTACAGGGACGATATCAGGATCTCCCAGGAAATCCTTCAGCGCTTGTCGGAGGCTTACCGGAGGATCCGCAACACATGCCGGTATCTTCTCGGAAACCTGGAAGGTTTTGACCCCGAAAATGAGATGATCCCCTACGAGGAGATGGAGGAGCTGGATCGCTGGGCCTTGCTGCGGCTTTCCCAGGTAACCGGGCGGATCCTGGGAGCTTACGAGAAGTACCAGTACCACACGGTGTTCCACACGCTGCACAACTTCTGCGTTGTGGATCTCTCAAACTTCTACCTCGACGTGCTAAAGGACAGGATGTACGCTTCGGTCCAGAAGGGCCACCTGCGGCGTTCGGCGCAGACAGTATTTTTTCATCTCGCTGAGGGAATCGTCAGGCTCATGGCGCCGATCCTTTCCTTTACCGCCGAAGAGGTCTGGGAATACCTGCCGGGTCCCCGTCCTGAAAGCATCTTCCTGTCTCGGTTCCCCACTCCCGAGGACCAGTGGGAAGACCCAGAGCTGGAGCAGCGGTACCTGGAGCTGCTCAGGGTCAGGGATGTGGCCACCAAGGCCCTGGAAGAAATGAGACAGGGCAAGATAATAGGCAATTCCCTTGAGGCCGAGGTAAAAATTTACTGTCTGAATCAGGAGATGGCAGACTTCCTCCTCTCCTTCGGACCGGCCCTGGCGGACCTTTTCATCGTTTCGGAAGCAATCGTTGAGGTAACGGACGCCCTCCCCGAAGATTCCGTCCAGGACGAACGCACCCCAGGGGTAGGGGTCCTGGTGGTGAGAACCTCCGGGATAAAATGCGAACGCTGCTGGAAGTACACGGCGGATGTGGGGAGTTTCGAGGATCATCCGACGATCTGCGGGCGATGTAATGAGGTACTGGAGCAAAGATGATCCGGGACTCTATTCTTTTCGCCGCGGTCATCACAGCTGACCGCATAACCAAGATGATCGTTTCCCATTTCATGGATCTGCACCAGTCCATACCAGTGATTCCCAACCTGTTTAATTTCACCTACGTGAAGAACACCGGTGGAGCCTTCGGAATACTGGCCACCTGGGACAGCCCCATGCGAAGGGGCTTTTTCATCATCGCGTCCTTAGCCGCCATCGTGCTGTTATGGTTTCTGTACAGACAGGCCGCATCCGGTTCTTCCCGACTCTTGAGGCTTTCCCTCGTTTTTATAGGAGGGGGTGCTTTCGGCAATCTTTATGACAGGGCCGTATCCGGAGAAGTTGTTGACTTTTTTGACTTTTACATAGGCAGCTACCACTGGCCAGCCTTTAACATCGCGGACTCGGGCATAACGGTGGGAGCGGTCATTCTGGCCTACCTCTTTTACACCGGGGATGCGGATATTCTCAACGGCAGGCAGGGTTCCAATGTACCCTGAACTTCTTACGATTGGCCCACTGACGATCCACACTTACGGTCTGATGGTCGCCCTGGGCATCCTGGCAGGCGTCGGACTAGCCGAACACCTTTTTCGCAGATCAGGAGGTGAACCGGGCCGCATCATCGACATCGCGCTTATCGTCGTCATCAGTGGCCTTGTGGGCGCCAGGGTCCTCTTCGTCCTCATCAACTTCAGCTATTACGTTTCAAACCCCATCGAGACGATCATGGTGTGGAAGGGGGGACTCGTCTTCTACGGGGGACTGCTGGGCGGGATATTGGCCCTTCTCGGCTGCATCAGGTTTTACCGGCTGCCCCTCTGGCCCATGCTGGACATCGGCGCCGCCGCTATCGCTCTCGGTCACGGGCTGGGCCGGCTGGGCTGTTTTTCAGCCGGATGCTGTTATGGAAGGTTTACGGACCTGCCCTGGGCGGTATCCTTCACCGACTCCAGGTCCCTCGCGGTGGACATTCTCAATCGTCCCGTCCACCCGACCCAGCTCTATTCCGCCTTTTTCCTTATAGGGCTCTCAGGGTTCCTCGTCTGGCTTCAGCCAAGGAAAAAGTTCCCCGGGCAGGCCGCCGCCGCGTATCTGATCCTTTACGGACTGTTCCGATTCGGCGTCGAGTTCCTCAGGTCGGACCCCAGGGGAGCCTTTTCCATTATGGGCACCACCCTCGCCACAAGCCAGTGGATAAGCGTCGCCGCGGTCGCAGCAGGAATGATTATCTACGTCGTCCTTAATCGTCGTTCCCTGCGGGCAATTGAGGATTGAAAATTGAGAATTGAGAATATAAAACGCAGCTAATGGCCTGAATTCTCAATCAGTAATTCGAAATTCCCTTTCCCTCGGCCCTCCGCACCTCGCACCACGCACTGTTTTTCCGCCCTTCGCCCTGCGCCCTGCGCACTGTTATTTCTCCCCTTTGGACTTTGGACATTGGACCTTGGACTGTCTTAAAGCGGAAGGGGGAGCCGCTTTCGCAACCCCCCCCTCCTGTCCCTGAGACGGCCAGGGAACTTTTGACACCCGTGAATCGTAATTCGTGATTCGGGATTTTACCAATCACCAGTCACGAATCACTAATCACGGACCTTTTAAATATCATAGTACAGAGCAAACTCGTGGGGATGGGGCCTCATGTTGATGGCGTCCACCTCGTTCTCCCTCTTGTAGTTTATCCACATATCGATGAGGTCCGGGGTAAAGACATCGCCCTTGAGGAGGAAATCATGATCCTTCTCCAGGAAGTCCAGCGCTTCACTGAGGGAACCCGGTGCCGAGGGGATGTCGGCCATCTCCTCGGGCGACAGACCGTAAATGTTCTTGTCGAGGGGCTCACCCGGATCAATGCGCTTTTCGATGCCGTCAAGGCCCGCCATAAGCTGGGCGGCAAAGGCCAGGTATCCGTTGCAGCTCGGGTCAGGGGTCCGATATTCTACTCTTTTAGCCTTCGGACTGGCCGAGTACATGGGGAGCCTGATGGCAGCACTTCTGTTACGGGAGGAATAAACCAGGTTGATGGGCGCCTCGTAACCGGGGACCAGCCGCTTATAGGAATTGGTCGTGGGATTTGTCAGAGCACACAGAGCAGGTGCGTGCCTCAGTAATCCACCGATATAGTGCATTGCCATCTCGCTGACCCCACCGTACCGATCACCTGCGAACAGGGGTTTGCCGCCCTTCCAGATGCTCTGGTGTGTGTGCATCCCGGACCCGTTGTCCTGGAAGATGGGTTTGGGCATGAATGTGGCCGTTTTCCCATGTTTCCTGGCCACGTTCTTGACCACGTATTTAAACCTCATGAGATTGTCAGCGCACTGGACGAGCGGAGCGTATTTCATGTCGATCTCAGCTTGCCCGGCGGTGGCCACCTCGTGATGCTCCGCCTCAATCTCGATTCCGTAAGTGTCCTGGAGAATCTGGACCATTTCCATCCTGATGTCGGTCTGACTGTCGCTGGGCGGGGCAGGGAAGTAGCCGCCACCGTGTCTGGCCTTGTATCCCAGGTTGGGGCCTTCCTCGCGGCCAGTGTTCCACCAGCCCTCAACCGAGTCGATGAAGTAGTATCCCGAGTGAGCGTTCTGGTCGAACCGAATGCCGTCGAAAATAAAGAACTCGGCTTCGGGACCGAAAAAAGCCGTGTCGCCTATCCCCGTTGATTTGAGGTACGCCTCCGCCTTCTGAGCCACGTGACGAGGATCCCGAGAATAGGGTTCCTTCGTAATTGGATCGAAGATGTTGCAGATCATGGACATTGTGGGTACATATGTCAGGAAGGGATCGAGCATTACGGTGGACGCGTCCGGGATGACCAGCATATCGCTGGCGTGAATGGGCTGCCACCCTCGGATTGAGGAACCGTCGAATCCGAACCCCTCCTCAAAGCTGCTCTCTTCCAGCTGCTGGATCGGCACGCTGAAGTACTGCCACGTACCGGGTAGATCCATGAACTTGAGATCTACCATTTTAACGCCTTTTTCTTTCGCGAATTCCAGTACTTCTCTGGGTGTCATTGTTATTCCTCCGTCTCGATAATTTCGATTTTTTCAGGTGGTATTTGACCTGGACCCTGAAAACTCAACCTGGTGCCTGGCAGGGATTAGGGCAGGATCCCGTCAAATAGCCTCTTCGCCCGTTTCCCCGGTGCGAATACGTATTGTATCCTCAACGGGTATGACGAAGATTTTGCCGTCTCCGATCCTTCCTGTCTTAGCTGCCTTGGCAACCGCATCAAGGACCTTGTCCAGGATCTCGTCCTGGACAACGACCTCGATCTTGATCTTGGGAAGGAAGTCAACGATGTACTCAGCGCCCCGATAGAGTTCGGTGTGGCCCTTCTGCCGTCCGAAACCTTTGACTTCACTGACAGTCATCCCCTGGATCCCCAGGGCATTCAGCGCTTCCTTGACTTCCTCCAGCTTGAACGGTTTGATAATTGCTTCAACCTTCTTCACGATATACACCTCCCTTGTGCCGTCTCAGTACCCACGATAATAGCAACAGGTATACCAAACTTCAGGTTTCAAAGAAAACCCATGTAACCTGAAGCAAAATAAAGGAAATTTCGGTTGTCAGCATGAGGGTGAAGAGAGAAAATATGTGGGGAAATGCCCGGTAAAAGGTCAGGGGAGAACATTCTGCCAGAAAAAAAGGCAGAATGTTCAATCTCGAATTGAGAATTAAAAACGCAGCCATCGATCGTAATCCTCAATGCTCGATAGCTTTGACACTTTACGAATCACGAATCACAGCATCAACTTTGAAATTGGGTATCTGCTATCTGAAATTCGATCCAAGAATTCCCGATCAGGAATTCTCAATACTCAATTCGCTAATCTGGATATATCAAATCCTTGATATCAAGGATTTGATATATCCAGTATCTCCAGCTCGCGCATACCACGGGGGATCTGCACCTGGACCACTTCTCCAACAGTCTTCCCGATAAGAGCCCTGGCAACAGGCGAACTGACACTGATGCGCTGGGCGGAGATGTCGGCCTCGTCTTCGCCCACGATCTGGTAGGAGACCTCCTCACCCGAGTCCAGATCCTGCACGGTCACCTGGAGACCGAAGACGACTCTATCGGTGCTCATGGCTGCAGGGTCCACAACATCGGCATTGGCAATCTTATTCTCCAGATCACGGATCCTCTTCTCGAGGAAAGCCTGCTGTTCCTTCGCGGCATCGTACTCTGCGTTCTCTGATATATCGCCGTGCCCCCTGGCTTCGGCAATGGATTCGATCACTTTGGGGCGCTCAACCGACTTGAGCCTCTTGAATTCCTCCTGGAGTGTCTTCAGTCCCTCCGGAGTGATGGGGTATTTGGTCATGGAATTTACTCTCCTGATCTTTATTAAGCTACCCTGGCAGCGTGTCGGAGAACCTCGACCACGCCAACGGTGTGACTGCAAGTTTATCGGCAGTCGCCATTTTTCAGATCCGGGTTTCTTTTTTCCGGGCTAATTGTCCAAAACAGGGGCCTATAAACCATATCTAGGAGTCTGTACGGGATCCTCCAACAGACTCCTAGAAGGCCAAAAAAAAAGCATCCACCCGCACGCCGCACGGGTGGAAACGTGGCATATGTTAAACCTTAAATTGTCGGAATGTCAACTGTTTATAAAAAACTTATAAAAAACTGATTAAATAGAAATTAGAGAACGTAGAATGTGGAATGTAGAACGCAAGAGGAAGGGCAGTGCGGGGTGCGTATAGAGCAAGCTTTTCACAATTCACTGACCCTGAATTCTCAATTCGAAATCCTAAATTGCCGGATTTCATTTTCCATCCTCTATTTTCTTGGGCCACAAAAACTGTTCAATATCCCGTGTCAGATCGACCAATGAGCCCCTGGACACATCCACATCCCCCAGGGAATTCAGAAATATCCGCCCGTAGGATCGCCGCACTACACGCCCATCGCAGATGACAGCGTACCCCCTGTCAAAGCGGTGCCTGATCAATCTCCCCACACCCTGCCTGAACCGGATAACCGCTCGTGGTACGGAATCCTCAAAAAAGGGCTCCCTCCCCTGTTGGACAAGGATCTGGTTTCTTGCCTCGTTGATCGGATCGGTGGGTACGGGGAAGGGGAGACGGGCGAGGATAACCAGGCGCAGCGCAGTCCCCACGACATCAACTCCCTCCCAGAAACTGTCTGTGGCAAAGAGGACCGAATCTGGATCAGCCCTGAAACGCTCAAGTAGAAGGCTTCTTGTGGTTTCACCTTGCCGCATAATATGAATACCGGCCGCCTCGAGTTGTTCCCGGCAGTTCTCGTGAACCGAGGAAAGGGTCCTGTAAGAGGTGAACAGGACCAGGGCCCCGCCGCCTGCTGCCAGGATCAAATCCTTTACAGACCCTGAGAGGGCGTCGACGAATCCGTAACTTCCCGGATCGGGGAGTGAATCCAGCACTGCCAGGCGCATCTGCTTATTCAGGTCAAATGGGGTTGGATATGTCCAGTGCCTGATCTCCCTGTCTGCAAGACGATCAATGCCGAGTTGACGATCAAAAAAATCGAAACTCCCCGAGACGGTGATGGTCCCTGATGTCATTATCACTGCTCCGACCTGTGAGAAGAGCGTCTGTTCCAGAATAGGCGCCACATCGAGTGGGGTCAGGTGAAGGTCGACCTGCTTTCTACCGGCACGGTCCCTGACCTGTGCCCAGAAGACCTCTTCAGGTTCCTCACCCTCAAGTACGCGCTTTAAAAATTGAGACGATGCATCCAGACGGCTGAAGGCAGCGGCAAGATCACCCCAGACGTGCTCGAAGTCATCGCAACCTTCATCCACCAATCCTCTGATCCTGCTGTTTACCTTTCTGAGGGGGACTAGAACGCTGCCGAGAAGGGAGACCATCTCCTCCAGAAGATCCTGAATACCCTGCCACGGCAGTTCCTTCCGACGCTCCAGTGGAATCCTCCAGCGGTACTCCCCTCCCCGATCCGTGTCTTTAACTGACGAATTCCCGGTCGGAGCCCCTGATTTTGAATCTTGAATTTTGAATCTTGAATTGACTTTGTCGCTTTCCAGCCACGATATCAGATTCTCACCGATATCCTCAAAAAGGATATCAAGGCTGCCACGGACACGTCCGACCTCATCTGTCAGTTTCCGTACCAGTTCGACAAGATCCTCTCTGGTCTGGCTGCGGGAGCCCTTCAGATTTACTATACATTTCCGCAGAAACGGGACAAGACCGCGCTCCGGATTGCGTCTGTTCACCAGGCGGCCCAGGTGCGCCATCAGTCCCCGCCTGCTCAACCCGGAACCGAAATAGGATATAGCCACGTCCTCCACGTTATGGGCCTCGTCCAGGATGACAGCCTCGTACCGGGGCATGATTGCGGCACCTTCGTGCCCCCTTCCCCTGAGAGAGAGGTCCGCGAAGAGGATGTGATGATTGGCCAGCAAAAGCTGGGCTGACGCGGCGGCGAGCCGGGCTCTGTAGAAGAAACAATCGGAGAAGTGGGAACATCGGGCCCGGGTACAGGAATCCGACTCAGCCCTTAATAGAGACCAGTTGACATCCGCTGGGACAAAAGGCAGGTCGGACAGACTGCCGTCGGCCGTCGTCAGGCTCCAGGCCAGAAGCTGCTGGATCTCCTTGAGATCATCCAGCTCCAGGAGAAGGTTACCGCCATCCCCTCCCAGCAGATCCCTCTTTCGAAGGCAGCAGTAGTTTCCCCTGCCCTTGATCAGGACTGCCCTGATCGGAACTCCGAGGGCATCCTCCAGGATGGGAAGATCCTGATCCAGTATCTGTTCCTGCAGGTTGATCGTTCTTGTGGCCACCACAACGCGCCGGTTTCCTCGAAGGGCCCAGAGAGCCGCAGGGACCAGATAGGCGAGGCTTTTCCCCGTCCCGGTTCCAGCCTCCAGGATGCCCACACCGTCCGACTCCAGAATACCTGTCACATCGGAGGCCATCTGGCCCTGGGACGGACGTTCCTCATAGTTGGGGTGCGCCCTGGCCAGTGACCCTTCGGGATCGAACAGGGCTGCCACTTCCCCGGGATCCAGGGGATCCGGGCGTTTGGAGGCTATCTGTGGTTCAACGACCGCGTAGACACGCTCACACAGGTTATCAACGATGTAAAAACCTATCCCCTGAGCCCCCAGGTTCGATGCCACCTCCAGGTCCGCCTCTGAAGGTATAAGGAAGCCGTTGGGATGGTTGTGAATGACCACATCCCCTGCCTCGGCAATGGCGGCTGCAGCCGGGACAGCGCCCGAGTTACCCCGTGCGAGAACCTCCACCGCTCGGACCAGGCCTTCCCCATCGAGATGCCCCAGGAAAAAGACCTCGTTCCCGCCGGCCGTTCCGATCTCCACGGCCATAGCTGTCCTGGACTCTTCCGAGATCTTTTCCTCAACCGGTGCGCCGGGGCCTTGCGACAATTTCAAAGTTCAAATTCCATTTTAAGGTTTTGGGCTCTATTTATTTTGAGTAGCTTCAGAAAAATCAGCATCCAGGAGCCTGAAGATATCCTCCGAATGGTTCCTGGGCCGACATAATAAACCAAAGGGCGAGAAAGGGCCAGGAGACCCGAAATCCGCGATTGGTTTTGCCCGGTCCTCGGTCGGGGCGTCTGAGGGACATTTTTTCACACACCGGGTCCGGTACGTTGGTTATCTGTCCCTGATATCACCCTCCGACCGTTTCACCCCGACCAAAAGAGCGTTTTAGGCGGACAAGAAATCCAAGATTAATTCGGCGATCAGTGATCGGTAATCGGTGCAGACGGATCAGTTACCCCTTTTACACCGTTTCCCCGCTTCAAAAAAAACCCCGGAGTCTCCGGGGCTCTTTTTTATCGCAGGTTGTGAGGTCCTCAGGCTACCTTGATCTGGACCTCCCTGGCCTTTTCTTCCTCATCTTTGGGAAGGGTTATCACGAGTATCCCGTCTTCAAAGGTGGCCTTGACCTTGTCGCTCTTGACCATGGTAGGAAGAGTCAACGTTCTGGAAAAGGTTCCGTAGGTTCTTTCCACGTAGCACCGGTTCTCTCCCTTTTCCTCCTTTTCCTCCCTCTTCTCACCCGTTATGGTCAAAAGGTCGTCCTTCAGGGAGATTTCAACATCGTTCTTTTTCACACCCGGGAGCTCTACCTTTACCTGTAGAGAATCCTTGCTATCCACAAGATCGATAGCCGGGTTGAACGCTACCAAATCCCCCTTAACGGCTTCATCCATGAAATCGGTGAAAAATCTGCTCGTGTCTCCTCTTAAACCCCTCAGTCCATAGAATGGTCTGAAATACACAGGATTCCTGCCTCTGTACCGTTCGATCTGCATAACAACTCCTCCTTTCAGTTCGTCTTTTTCCTCAAAGGAAATCTAACTCAGTGAAATGGAGTGTCAAGACGAGCTGTTGCTCAAATCAGCATCAGCCTACAATTGATAGGGTCGCAAAAAGTCGGTTCGTAGCTTTTTGTGACCCATAATTTATTGGGGAAAACGAAAAGTGTCATTTTCGTTTTCCTTACAAATCAATGATTAACATCGCCGGTCATTGATTTGGGCGCCCCGCTCGGGGCGCGTTGATGACTTTTTGCGAATTCATCAACAATTACAACATCCAAAATCAGGTACTGATTTTGGATTCCACATGGAGTATATTCCCTCTGGTCATGCTGTCGATCCTCGAGAACATATCCCCTGTATTCCTGGTGATCCTGTTGGGTTTCATTTCCCGGAGGATGGGTTTTCTGCCGGACATTTTTATCATTTCCGCCAACAGGCTGGTGTACTTCATCGCGATCCCCCTCCTTGTTTACAGCGAGATCTCCAAAGGTACCTTTTCCGAGAGCTTCGACCTGTGGCAGATCGGCGGCACCTTCCTGGCGGTGGTGTCTGTGGGAACGGCCGCATACCTTATGGCCAGGATCCTCAAGCTGGTCCCGGGCAGAACCGCCACCTTCGTCCAGACCTCCTTTCACGGGAACCTGGGGTACGTGGGCTTGGCGATCGTCTTTTACACCCTTGGACCGGAAGGCAGAGGGGCTGCAAGCGTTCTTGCCGGCTTCCTCATCCTTTTCCAGAACGTGATGTCCATCGGGATGTTCACCTTCGTCGCGTCGGGTGAGCAGAAGGTCGATCTGCAGGTAGTGGGGAAATTCCTGGGCAACCCCATTATTCTGGCCACCCTGTTGGGACTATTCTCCTCGGCGGCCGGGATCAGGATACCTCATTTCCTCGAACGCTCCTTCGACATTGTTGGGGATATGGCTCTCCCTCTGGCCCTCCTTATCATAGGGGGCTCTCTGAAAACCGCCACCGGCAAACGGATTCAACTAGTTGCTTTTTCCACCTCCTTCAAACTCCTCCTTCTGCCCCTGACCGGTTTTTTCATTTTCAGAACCATGGGAGTGGATCCGATCCAGGCCGAGACCGCTGTTATCCTTCTCGCCAGCCCCTCGGCGACAGTTACCTACGTAATGGCCTCAGAGATGGGGGGAGAACCCGAACTGGCCGCCACGGCGGTGACCATCAGCACAATCATTTCCATCGTCACCTACATGGTGTGGATCGGGGTAATGGGAGGATGACAGCAAATTGAGGATTGAGAATTGCGAATTGAGGATTAAAAGCGTTCGCTTTTGCTCCTAATACTCAATGCTCAATTCGGAATCCTTAATCAAGGAGAATCTTATGCGCATTGAATGGAACGATTACTACAAGGACATGCTCGTTGAGGCGGCTAAAGAGATGGCACTGGTCGCCAGAACGGCCCCCAAGGGACGGGGGCGTGATCAACTGCACCTCGTAATACTCACAGACGGCGAGAAAGACGCCCTCGCCGACCATATGAACCGGATCGGGGAGGAGGGGGACATAGCCTTTTTCCAGCGCGACGCCCAGAACCTGAAAAGCGCCCCGGTGATCCTCCTCTTGGGGACGGAGTGCAGTCCCCTCGAGATCCCGCATTGCGGGTTCTGTGGCCTCAAGGATTGTCAGGAAAACCGCGAGAGCGGGACCGTACCGTGCGCGTTTTCAACGGGTGACCTGGGGATCGCCGTGGGGTCCGCGGCGGCTTATGCCGCCCGGAGACACATCGACAACCGCATCATGTTCACTGCCGGAAAGGCGGCCATCGAACTGGGCTGTTTTCCCGAACCGGTAGAAGTGGCCTACGGGATCCCCCTTTCCGCGACGGGGAAGAACCCGTTTTTTGACAGAAAATAAGATCCGTGATTCGTGATTCGAAATTCGTGATTCGAATGTTTAAACTATAAAACACCTGTCTGCGATCAGGTATTCCAGCTGACGGGAAAGAATCCATGATTTCATACAAATAACGAATCTCAATCCACTGTTTCGCAAATCACGAGTCACGAGTTACGAGTCACAGCCCTTCTCCATTATCTATTTTCCAGTTATTATACCCCCATGCCGCAGCCTCTGACTGAAGACCATCCGAACCCGCAATCTGGAACAGCTAACCAGAAAAAATCACCGATTCCTGTCCTCTTCTGGTCCATCCTGGGGATCACTACCCTTATCCGTCTCGCGTACGCACTGAAACTGCCCTTGACCGGGGACGAGGCATACTTCTGGGAGTGGGGGCGGCACCCCGCCCTGGGGTATTACGACCACCCGCCGGTAGCCGGGTGGATCCTATGGTTCACCAGACAGATATTCGGAGATACCGTCGCTGCCGTCCGTATCCCGGCGGTTTTCACCGGCACCCTGGTGGTGGCAGTCATCCACAGGTTCACTCTGGAAATCACCGGATCAGAGAGACGGGCAGCCCTGACAGGCCTGCTGGCCATGGGAATACCTATTGTCAGCGTATTGGGTGTTCTTTACAGCACGGATACCCCTGTCCTGGCCGCGGGAACGCTGGGCGGATATTTTTTCTACAGGGCTGTCGACAGGGGGGACGACAGGGCCTGGACCTGGACGGGTATCTGCTTTGCCATCGTTCTGGGAAGCAAGTTCCTCGGCGTTCCTCTCCTTGGTGCCGCCGGGCTTTATATACTTCTCAATCCCGGAGCCAGAGGGCACCTGAAGACCACCGGCCCCTATATCGCAGGTGTACTCACACTTCTGGGTATCATACCGGTTATCTTGTGGAACGCTTCCAACGATTGGGTTACTTTCACTTTTAACTTCGCCTCCCGACACTCGACATCGTCCTTAAACTTGAAAGGCGTTCTGGATTACCTGGCGGGACAAGCCTTCGCATTAAGTCCCATGGTGTTTCTGCTTGCCATACCTCTCCTCGCGGCCGCTATTCCAGTCTGGAGGAAAGGTGGAGACAGGGGAAGAGGGATCGCCGCTTTTCTTGCCTTGGCGCCTCTTGGTGGATTTTTCGTCCTGAGCTTCGTAACCAGGGTCGGTGTCCACTGGCCTGGAGTGGCGGTCCCGTTCCTGGCTATCGCCCTGGGAGCAAAGTTGTCAGACGGGCCGAAAATAACAAAGAGGTATATTGCAACCGCCGCGACGGCATGGTCGATCACGCTAATCCTTTTTTTGATCCCCCTTGCGCCGTATTTACTTCCCGCTGACTGGGCCTATCCCCTGCGGCCTGAAAAGATAAATACGGCACAGTTAAAAAAGATCATGGGTTCCCCTACAGAATCGGGAAATATGGTGGGGGCGGTTCTGGAAGAGATGGGGGCAAATGGTGAAGTCTTTGCCTTCACAAGATCATACGCCCTGTCCTCTCTACTTGCGTTCTACACACCGAACCATCCGGAGGTGACGGTCCTCGGAAAGGGCAGCGTCCACGGGAGAAACCACTCCTTCTGGTTTGACCCCGCGCGACACAAAGGGATGGACGCCGTCTTTGTGACCTACAAGTCTGTTTCAGCGGAAAGCGCCTTTATTGAAACCCGGTTCGACAGATGGGAAGCGGTGTTGGAAGCCGATGGTCCCGAGGGAAGCCTGATATCAGTAATAAAGTGCTATGGATATAAGGGAATAAGATAATTACGAATTGAGAATTGAAAATTGAAGATTAAATAAAAGTGAACAGTGAACAGTGAACAGTGAACAGTGAACAGTGAACAGTGAAATTTTCAAACCCGACCACATTCAGTCAACTCTGTGAAACCCTGCCTACCCTGTCTGTCCCGGTAAACGAAAAACTCCCCTCAACGCCCCGTCCAAAGGCCGACCAAAACTAATCTCGGATTTCGGGTTTCACCACCACATTCAAAAGCACAGGGTTATGTATGGTATAATTTCGTGTCTAAGCGAAATTGATGACTTCGCAAAAAGTCATCAACGCGCCCGGAGCGGGGCGCCCAAATCAATGACTGGTACTATTAGTCATTGATTTGCAAGGAAAGCGGAAACCACGCTTTTCGCTTTCCGAGGAGCAAAAAGCCGCGAATGGACTTTTTGCGACCCTATCAAGATTGACACCCGCTTGGGGGAACCTGTGTCATGAAAAAAATCGGCATGCTTTCAGTGTACATTCTTTTCGTTCTGGCATTTACAACAGGATGCGCCACTTACACAACCTATTACGACTACGATCCCGAGGTCCGGTTTGAGGAACTCAGGAATTACGACTGGTTGAACCCGCCTGACAGGGGCCAGACAGCGAATGAACTCACTATCAAGCGGGTCAAGGCGTCAATGATAAGACAGCTCGCGGAAAAAGGTTACAGCCTGAACACTTCGAACCCCGATTTTCTTATCGCCATACACGGCGGGAGTGAAAAGAAGGTTGATGTGGTAAACTGGGGCTACAATTATCGGGGTTATGGGAGCTACCGCTACGGCTACTCTAACCGGGTCCACCTGATCGACGTTTACGAGTACGAAGAAGGTACACTCATCCTCGATTTTATTGATGCCACATCCCGGGAATTGATCTGGCGTGGATCGGTCACCAAGGTGATCGATCCCAACGCCACTCCGGAAAAACGAGAAGAAGTGATCAATGAAGCTGTGGCCAAGGTCCTGGAAAAATTCCCGCCGCCTGGGAAATAGGTAACGGAGTTAATGATTTCCTTTGGACTTTGAACTGCTCTTACTCCCACTCTCCCACTCCAGTTTTTTCTCCGTGTCCCCGTGTCCCCGCGTCGAGCAGTCCCCCCCCCCCTCATGGAAAAAGCCTCGGGATGATCAGGTGCCGGAGAGAGTTCTTTGGTTTTAGCCTGTTCCCCGTGTCTCCCCCTCCCCCCGTCTCCCCTTATTCCCCTCACAATAAATTGACGCGGTGACGCGGTGACGCGTAGCGAAAAGAGAATCGTATTAAGATATGGGCGAGCACCTGGATGCGTAAATAGTTCGGGCTTTTCCATCGCCAAAAATAAAACGGCCGCGGTAAGAGCACATATCGGAGTGTCGGTGTATCGGTGTAACGGAATGTTGGAGTTGGAACTCGTGTGTTTGCCTTTTCTCCCCCTCTCCCCCTCCCCCCGTCTCCCCCTCATGGAAAAAGCCTCGGAGAGCTTCTCTCCGAGGCTTTTTAGAGTTGGCGTCCCCAAGGGGATTTGAACCCCTGTCGCCGGCGTGAAAGGCCGGTGTCCTGGGCCAGGCTAGACGATGGGGACATAAATTTTACTTCGTAAAATTTATATAAGTTTTCCTGGCGGAAAACAATACATCCTAAGAATGAACCAGATTCACTGCTGTTGGTAAAACCAGCTTTATTTTTCTATAAGAAAAATAAAGTGGCGAGCCAGGAAGGATTCCCCTCGTTTACATACATCCACACTCGGGGCAAGCTCACTATGGCCTTACGGCCTGTTCTCATCCTT
>Ga0114923_10000228_pt1 | contig 46754 bp, 57 predicted proteins | sample SumtaG_FD_89578 | JGI IMG/M metagenome (GOLD analysis project Ga0114923, IMG submission 89578) | Deep subsurface microbial communities from Indian Ocean to uncover new lineages of life (NeLLi) - Sumatra_00157 metaG | ecosystem: Environmental > Aquatic > Marine > Oceanic > Sediment | place: near... | reverse complement strand
TCGCAGGCTTCTACACTGACCGACTTCCCCTTGTATGTCGACCTCGCCGGTATGCCTGCCGGGTTCTGGACCGATGTCGTAGAGGGCGGGATCAATGTCCGCATCTACGACAGCGGCGGTTCGACGATCATACCGCATCTCATTCACGATATCGACACCGTGAACGAGACTGGCTCGGTCTGGTGCAAGGCTACGCTTTCAAGCAGCGAGGCAACCGAAGTCATCATTGCAGCCACGGACGCGACCGCGCACGAGGTTCCAGATGATCCCAACGGACATCACAACGTGTTCGCGAACTTCGACTTCTGCTGGCTCGCAGGCGTCTCTATGCGCGACGAGACCGACGGTGGCGTTGTCACAGTTCATAACGATGCGTTCACGTTCGACATCGCCGCTGAAAGCACTGGCACCATTGCGAACCGCAAGGGTGTGGCGCTCAACGCCGCTGGCGACTTCTTCTTCATGGACACCAACAAGATTGAGAAGATCGCCACGCCGTTCGGCACGCCGTCGATCACGACTTCAAATGCCGATCCGGCCGGAGATGTGAACACGGAACTCAGCACAACTGGATACGACACATTGGGCGATGGGTTCATCGACAGTAGTGGCGTGCTCTACGTCCCTGTTCAGGACGCCGGGGTCAAGCAGGCCATCGCCCTGTTCGACACCACAACGGCAGGCATCCCGATCATCAGCGCGTTCGTCGTGACCAGCACTTCGATTGTCATCTCATCCATCACTGAGAAGGACGGGGAGATACACGCGGTCGACAATGTAGCAGGGCCGGGTGGTAGCACCGATATCTACAGGTTGAACAAGACCACCGGCGCGCTGCTCGAAACGATCACTATGTCTGTTGCTATCGAGGAGGCCAAGGGCTTCACTTGGTGGCCGCGTTCGCAGTCTTACTGGATCGTAGGCGACGCCGGAACAGGCGTCGACGATAACGTCTCGCGTGTGTCTGTTGATGGCACATTGTTCCTGGACTTGTTCGGCGAGTTTCAGTCCCTCGGGCGCATGGCCGGTCTGGCCTTCGATGGGGCAGCTATCTACCAGCTTACCACGCGGAACACTGCCGACGACGGGCAGTTGCAGAAATGGACACCGAAAGACCTCGCACTCTCCGGAGGCGGTGGCGCTGTGACTATCTTCCCCAACGCTGGCAACTGGTCGAAGGGCAGTATGCCCAGTCGCACCACGTTTACCATCGGAGGCACGGTAGCCTTCGACGCGATCAACGGCTTCGCTGACCACGACGGCGTGTCCTACTATGCGTCTGGCGACAACGCCAGCGCGACCATCGTGCAGAAGGGGACCGACTTCACCGAGAAGATGTCTCTGTTCGACACGAACAACGGGCACTTGGTTGCCACGGTCAGTGTGATCACGGGAGCCTTCAACAGGTTCCACGGCGTGTGGAACGGCACCACTCACAAGAAGCTCTACATCAATGGAGCGATCAATGTGACTGATGCGAGCCCTGTTGCGGTGGAAGCCGACATGGATACCATGCGCATGGCCCGCCAAGATGGCACGAGTGCTGTAATGGACGGCAAAATCGCCTATGCCTATCTTTACAACGGTGTGCTGTCCGCTGACTGGATCGCAGCCGAATACGCGATGGTGGATAACAACGCCACTTTCGTGACTATTACCTAACTCCTCGATATTGAGACCCACTACCCGGAGGGCTTACGGGCTCTCCGGGCATTTGTTTGGCACTTTGCCCTCTAACTAATCGCGCACACCCCGCGCACAGAAAGGAGACAGCTATGTCTGTCACGAAAGTTACACTGGCTGCGGCCACCTACACTTCTCTGGAAGCCGTTGCCGACGCACTCGGTGGCGACGAGTTCACCATCTTGTCGGCTCTGGACGATCTCGAAGTCGGTCTTGTGACCGGCGGTGAGACGCCGACCGCACTGCCGCAGGTCGAAGGCGAGGGTCTGGCCGTCAAGGTTCTGAAGGCGAACGAGACCACGCTGGAACTGTGGGCCGAGAGCACCGCAGGCGGCGACATCTACGTTCACGCTGGCGGGTCCGAGGTCATCTTCGACACGACCGGCACCACGTCCGCGTAATAGCGGCTGCATGGAGGATATACTATGAGCTATGCAGACAACATCCGGTATCGGCCCAACGGCTACGGCCCGAAGGCCGTGCAGATCGGCACCGTGCCGACTGGCGTGGTCGCGGAGCACTTCACCGCGGATGGGCATCACTATGTGACCAAGCTGACCCTCGACACCGTGTTCCCCGCCATCGCAGGCGGGGCCGCGCTGGGCGTCGGCAAACTGGTCTACACCTTCCCGACCGGCGTGCACTCGCTGAAGGTCGCTGGCATGAACATCGCCATGACCGCCGCTGACGGCAACATCGACGACGACACTCCTGAGCTTTCGCTCGGGTCCGTGATCGTGGTCGGCGCGGTCGCCACGATGACCACCGCGACTTGGGAAGACATCCTGACCGCACAGGTCGCGGTTTGCGATGGCACAGCGGAGGTCAAGACGCTTGTCTCGGCGACCGCCGGGCACATCGTCAACGAGGCCGCTGGCGTCAAGGCCGTCTTCCTGAACGTCGCCGACACATGGGCTGCGAGCGGCGAGACCGCTCTGCCTGTCACCGGCGAGATTTGGCTCGAATGGGTCAAGCTCAGCGACGTCTAATCCGTATATTCCGCGTTTATACGCAGAAATTGCGGTGAAAGGCCCCTCTTAGCTCCGCACCGATAAGGCGATAGGCTAGAGGGGCCACTTCACAGGAAAGGAGGTCGACATGACGCATATCACTCGATACGGGCAGTTCGAGAAGGACTTCATGAACGATCAGGGGATGCTCATTGCTGGTGGAGAGAACCACGGGCTGGAGACCATCTTCAAGTTCGGGCATAACCCGGCTGTGGGCACTACGTTCGGCGTAGTCTCCGACGACGGCATTTATCACACCCCGAAATCCGCGGATGCCGTGGCCATGCGGATCAAGGCAGGCGGAAACGCGGCTGACACCGCAGCGGGCACAGGAGCCCGCGCTGTGACCTTCATCGGGATCGGCCCGGATGGTGCGCAGGTCTCCGAGACGGTGGCTACAGCGGGCGCGTTGGCCTCCGCTCCGACCACCCAGCTATTCATGCGCGTCTACCGCGCTTTCGTCTCCGACGTGGGCGTGTATTCCGCGGATATGAACACCGGCTCGCACGCCGCCGCGATTGTGATCGAGGATACGGCTGGACAGGAGTGGGCAACCATTCTGTCGACCGATTTCCCCGAGGGCCAGACCCAGATCGCAGCCTTTACGTTCGGCGTAGGTCAGCGCGGGTATTTGAGCGGCATCCACTTGTTCGTAGCGAGCACCAAGGTTGTGGATTTCCTGCTGCTACAGCGGAATGACATCCTTATGGACACCACGGAGATCAAAGCCGTGCGATTGGTGGCTGAACTGAACGCTGCCATCAACGACGTGCAGTTTCACTTCGAGGAACCGATCTTCTTTCCACCGCTCACCGATGTAGCGCTCCTCGCGCGCGTTCCGGCTTCAACTGCTGCTGTGAACGCTCAGATGACGTTCGTCGTGAACGAGAACTAGGAGGCACAGGATGCTTTATCTGGCAACTATCACAACCGGGGCTCTGCTAACTCTCGGCGGAGTTCTGCTGCTGGTTGGACTGTGGACGATATACCGCAGTTTCACGCACTTCTGGCGCACTTTCCGTTCATGGCGGGAACGCCGTGCTCAGACCAAGCACTTGAGGTAACGGAGGCCCGCATGGCAAAGAAACTACACAAGGACGGGAAGCACGCAAGTGGCTTCTGGTGCGACGGTGTATGTGGACCTGCCTTGGGGAGAAGCAGGCGAGAACTAAAAACGCAAACGGTTGTATTCTCAGTGTGCAACACTCGTTGAACTTGTTGCACATCGAGAGTATAACTCGTTTCGCGCATACGAGGACATACTTTGTTAGAAAAGCAACGGATTTTTGCGTGGGGGTATCTACAAGGTATAGCTCGCGAGGTTTCCCCATACCCCGGCCCGGCTCTCACTGTAAACCCGTGCGCACATGCGTCTATCCGGGTCAAAGATAGTGCATACCGAGTGCAGCGCGGTCGATCACTCTCCGCTCTGTGGTCAACCGTGTGCAAGCGCTGCGAGCTATCCCCTTTCGATCCGGGCCGCATCCCCTTTGATCTCGCTGGCCTCCCTGCTGGCCTCCCTGCTGGCCTCCCTGCCCAGCCCTCTGGGAGTTAGGCGGTCGCTATAAGAGCACATGCGGTATCCCGGCGATCCTAGGCGATCCGGGTCTGTATCTGTTCCACCTGCGCAGCAGTGTATAAGCTATCTGATCTCATAGTCTACAACGCTTCGCGCTTATACTCATAGTAATAGCCCGGATAAGCTATCTATTCATAAACTATGTTATTCACTCTGTTCATAAACTCTCATAAACTATCGCACAATCCGTCTACGGCTTCTTTGGGAAGCCTACGACTACTTGTGCACATAGTATGCAATTAGTGCATACACTGTGTAAACCATTACACCATACGCATTTAGTGCATATCAGTTATAAAGGCTTTGCGAATCAGGTGCAACTATGGGAGAAGGGTGGTGCGGCAAATGCCGTGCCTAACTACCCTGTTCCTAGCAGGTTACACCCTACGCGCTCTTTACTTGCAACACCCGGTCAGCGATGGCCAAGCCTATAGCGCCGCTTACTCGATTGCCCGGCGCAACCTATAGCCCGAAGCCCTTACACGGCGAGACGGCAAACCCAGCGGATATGGTGCCGCGAAGCCTAGAGGATTTCGGTGGTGTGCTGGCAAGCCATCCCCCACGAACCCGCCCCGGAAGGGTGGCCATGCGAGGCCAAGGGAGAGCGGATACCCTCTTTGGATTGCAGCAAGGGTGTGAACCCTAGCTGGCATAATTCGCGACACTGGTCACAGTGTTGCGATGGCCAGCTAGTCACGGCACCTGCGACAAGCGAGGCCCCGGTCTCGCTCTGCAATCCTCTAGGAAAGCAATCATACACCTAATCCAAGCGCGGCTCAGTAGTGCCAAGCGGATCAAAGGGTGTTCCCAAGACTTCGCCAGAATAGCCGCTAACACTTAGAACGGCACTGGCACGGCGAACACACCCTCCGCAAGGCAGCGAACAGCTTCGGATTAGACTTGGTTGCGATAGCCCGGCACCGAACCCGAACACCCTAGCCGCACTAACCCTGCGGAAACCCTAGGCTGTAACCGGGTGGCGCTGTGTAGCGATGCGGATAATGACGCGATGCTAACGGGCAAGGGTTAACACCCTGAAAGACTACCCTCTACAACCACCCTATGCACTGAATGGTGATCTTTCATGGTGTTAACTATGGAGGAACGCATGAAGATCAACATGACAAAGCGTGAGTTTGCCCGTAAAGCGGGGACGGCTTGCGCATACACTGGCATCATAGCGACATGCTTTGTTGCCGGTTATCTGATCGGTATGTTCATACTGTGGTGCCTGACATCCCTGTTTGGGGTGAAGGCTGGCATGTTCATCTACACCATACTCTGGTTTGCCAGTTGTGTATGGCTGTTTATGACCGTCTTCCCGAAGGACAAGTATGGGTATCGGGCATGAGTGGGCTCATGGCTGCTGCCGTGCTGTTACTGGCTGCCGTGCTGATGATAACGGCGGTAGATATTGAGTGATACCTGATTGCGCACCATTCTTGAACCCTCTGGTGCGCAATGGGGTATGACTGTTCGGTCATACCGTGACCGATAGACCAATACATACCGAGGAGAGACTGAATGCCGAAGATCGACTTCAAGACCCTCAAAGGCGAGGCTGCTATCGACGAGGCTATCGAGAACGTGACTGGTCGGAGCAATACACTCCAGCTTGACGTTCACCTGATCCTCGTGGCGGTCGCTGCCGATTGGGCTGCTGGCAATGACGTGCGCATCCCGCTGCGTCAAGTCAACAAGCTGATCGCCGAATTGGGTGATGGTGTTCGCAAGAACGCTCTCATTCAATGGGCGTGCTCGGCGAAGTTGCTGGGTTTCGTGCTGAACGAGGATGACAAGACCGTCGTCGGTGGCAAGGTAAAGGGTGCCGACTTGGATATGCGCCACATTGCGAATACGCAATGGTGGACGTTCCGGGAGCCCCCGATCAAGAAGCCCATGAACTTCGTGGACGAACTGATCGCCTTTTATGAGAAGGCTGCCACGCGCAGCGCCAAGGGCAAGAAGGGCGACGTCTTCGATCCCGAGGCAATGGCCAATGTCGCGAACATCGTGACCGCCATCAAGGCGAAGGCTGCCTGATAGGCAGCATATGAACGGGTGAAACTCCCAATGGGTCGGGCCGTCTTTGATTGCCCGACCCTCGATACCGAATATCATGAAGCGGAGCGACAAGCGCTGGATCGGGTAGACTGCCCGATGTGACTAGTCATCCGCAGTATGAGCCTTTCCACATGAAGAAGCACCGGCCACCGTGTATGTGATTGCCGGTCGCGTCAGCCCGACCATAGGCTGAAGGCCATAGTGTTCTCAGGTGCAATGCCTGACCGCTTCATCATACTCGCTATCTATCTGACCGGATGGCAGCACCCTGCCAACCGTGATCGGCATAGGCTCACCAATGCCTGCGCATCAGCGCCGAGCGAGTGAGAAATGACCGCTCCACAATAGTGCCTTGCGCATCCGGTCTGATAGGCAGCGAACGCCTGCATTCGAGGCTTCCAAGGCGTTCTTGCTGGGAATTTGGGAGGCCATACTCGGGAGAGCGCTATGCAGCAGCAACACATAACCAGCACGCCCTATGGGCAGGTGCCCGTAGTGCGTGAACGCAGGGAGATGCTCCCTAGGCCCACCGAGGGCTTTACGCAGGGCGTGAATGAGTATCGCAAGGTGTATAGCTCTGCGCCCGTGATCGCGGCACCGCATGAGCAGATGACTGTCGTGCTGACCGGCACACAGCCCGAGTTGGAGAAGCTATTCTCTGACCGCTACCAGCGCGCCGTGCGCATGAACGCAGCCAAGCAGCGGAGAGCGTTGTGACCCTGAACATCAGAGTATGCGAACGCATCAAGATCGTGATCGCTGTGTGCCGCAATGCGCGTGCCACCCGACAATGGGGTGAACTAAACGTCCAGCGTGAGCGCTTGCGCTTCCTGTTAAAGCTCAGGCACGCCACCTTGCTGGAACTAGCGATTGCCTTGCACTACCTGCGCAGGAGGAACGCGACATGAAGACCGACATATTGCGGGCATCCTATGCAGCCCGAACGTCGCCGATGGGGCAGATGATCCGAAGGCTGGGCACCCGCCGACTTGAGCGCTGGGTGAGAGTAGCCAAGCGCTCCGGGCTGTTCAACGATCCGAATATGATGATCGTTCTGCGCGCCACGCTGCAAGAACGCCAGCCGTGGCTGACATGAGCTATCTCACCGCATGGATCGCGAGCAGATTGTTGATCGCATTTGTCATCGCGGCACCTGTGATCCTCGCTTACGTGCTCTACTTGCAGGAGCTTCACAAGGAGGACTGACAATGCAGATCGGCGGAACGCGGCCCGAGGAAGCCAAGGTGTTCGATGACCATGCTGGCTACGCACAGTTCATTCACGAGGATGGCGAGGCGTATGGATCGTTCGAGGTCTTTTGGACTGACAGCCTGATCGAAGACGCCTGCGCACCTGACTGGCAACCCGGCTGGTATTGGTGGGCGTGCTCGCCCGGATACTTGCCTGACAGCGATCCGACTGGACCGTTCAGCACTTCATACCGCGCTTATGCGGATGCCCGAGAGGAGGACTGACCATGAGCATGACACGAAAGCACTACAATATACTCGTGAGCGCGAGAGATGCTGTGATCGACGAGATGATCGGCGATGCAGATGTGTCTTTCGAGGAGTTCGTGAAGATACATACGGCGATCAAGCGCTTTGCCGAGGTTCTATGCTACAGTCTGGAGGACGATAATCCGACCGTAAAGGACGACGACGGAGTGGTTGTCCGGCGAGGCTTTAATCGCAAGAGGTTCATCGCGGCTATGTCGGGGGAATCACGGTCATGACCCGTTGCATCGGATACCTACTCACGCTGCTACTCGGGTTCGTGTTAATAGTCGGCCTTGGTAAAGGGGCCGGGTTATTTGTCGCATCCGCTTGGGAGGCGATGAAATGACCCGTTGCATCGGATACCCGCTTGTCCTGCTACTCGGGTTCTTCATGGGCATGGGTGGCTGGGGCGTAATGATGATCGACGCGATAGCGAGGACACAGTGATGACCAGCAATCACGCGAGGAAAGCAATCACCAACTTCGGCGGTGAGGGCCTGCCGTATTCCATGATGGTCAGCCTGCGCTCTGATGTGCAATGGCTGCGCGACAAATGGGATGCTGAGCTACTCGGGACCGCCGAGGAGCGCTTGCTGCTCAACGATCTGTCGGCGACACTGACCGCCGTCATAGCATGGAGGCCGTAATGCACTACATCCTGAGCTACACTGTGGGTCTGATCCGACCCCAAGCTGGAGATCACCGGGTGCACAGCATTGATGCGTTCAAGCGCTGTGTGACTGAGATGGTTTGCTGGCTGACCGGCGGATGCACAAGTCGTGTGGAACACGGGTTCTGGGTGATGGGCGCAGACATCTCGCGCAAGACTTATCCCGGTGCGATGATGCCCGAGGAAGCGTGGACTGTAGAGGTCTGTGTGCCCGAAGCGGATGTCGATAGGATACACGCGAGCATCAAGGACAGCATCGTTGCGAACGCGCTGCGATGGGAGGTCGACACGAACTGGGTGCATGCCACTCGGGTGAATGCCAAGGCGCTGCACTTCAGCGTCGACGAGGAGAGAATGAAATGAATAACCAGCAGAAGCCTCGCGGAGGCTACCCTATTCCGCGACCCCGAAAGCCCTCGTTCAAGCGCGGGCAGCCTTTCGGCAGTCTATTGCCGCGCTTCGAGTTCCGTGAGGACGAGGGGACTGAGGGCAAGCTGTATCAACTCCATGCAACCAAAGGATGGAAAACGCCATGAAAGTCGCCCTTATTGCTTCCGCCGTATTCTTCTCTTTCTGCGCCACCATCTACAACCTCACGCTATCCACGGCTCCCGTCGAGGCGGTCGAATATTGGGAGCCCGCCGTGGAGGTCACTTACGACAAACCGGCACAGGTCTACATCGCCATTGGCCGGGGCCACTGCTCCGGTGTTCACATTGGGGATGGTTACTTCCTGACCGCCGCTCATTGTGTGAGGGCTGGCCCGGTGCTGACCATCGACCAATCCGTAGTGAAGGTGTTGTGGACTAATGAGATAAGCGACATCGCTTTGCTGAAGCTCGACGAAGTGATCTCGCGTGCCCCGGCCCCTCTGCGTTGCTCCAAGGTCGAGATCGGGGAGGAGGTCTACTCGATCTCCAGCCCCAAAGATTTGCGCGACTTTCACTCTTGGGGACGTGTGGCAGGCAAGCGGGTCGTTTGGCGCGGCAACATCGTAGTCCCCTTGAACATCGCCGCTGGCCCTGGTAGCTCTGGTGCGCCGGTGTTCGATATAAACGGTAATGTGGTCGGCCTGATCGTATCGGGTCCACAGCCCTTTGGTAACGTGAGCAACATGGCTCCAGCCGCCCGCATCTGCGAGCTTATGGGCCGCTCTGCCGAGTTCACTGATGACTGAACCCCACCTGACACAGGAGAGACACCATGCGAGTTCTATTCGGACTGGACGCCACGGACTTCAATGATACGGAGAGCCTTGAGACTTACATGGCCTCTTCTGGGATCACGTTCGTTCGGCGGGTCGGCTTCTACTGGGGCACATTCGAGACGCTCTGGATCATAAGTCGTCTACATTGGCGACGTGTGAAGTCGTTCTGCCTGAGCGACAGAGCGGTGCACTGGCAGGAGATCACTGCCTGCAACAAGCAATACGTCACGCAGTATGGCAGCGACGGCAGTCATGCGTATCTCGGCTGTGTGCACGCTGTCACGCAGGACGAGGCTCTCGGTCTCGACCAGTATATACTCGATCCTTTCACAGGCGAGTTCTGGGTGTTCCGTGAAGGGAACCCGAACAAGTTCATCGTGCCCCAGCCGGAAGTCGTCAACGCTGTCGACACCGTGGATCACGGGCTGCGCGAGATCATGCAAGCCACGCCGTGGCCGGTCGACCCGGCTGCTCCTCTCCCCGAGGGTGTAGTGCAGATCAGCATGGACGAGATCGTGACCGGCGGGCTTGCGGAGGCGATGGATACCGCAGTGCGCTGGCCGGTCGACAAGGCTGCGCCAAAGTTCGACGAACGGGCGCACCATAATCCCGCCAACTGGCCAATGACCCCCGAGCGCGGATGACTGCAACACTGGGCGCATCCGTGTGGTGCGCCCTCCGATGCAGCCAAGGAGCTAGAGCATCACGACACCTGAGAGAAAGAGAGCTAACATGACCAACTTGTTTGACTTCACCGATGTATCCGACCTTCCGGTCGATCTCGCCAAGCGCATGACCAGCGGTGGCATCGTCAACCCGAACGTCGACATCTATGCCGGTATCGTCGAAGCTGGTGCCAAGGAAGGCGTTGCCGCCCTGAACATCAGCCAGATCGAGGCCGTTGCCACGCGCATGGGGATCGAGGTTGCTTCGCAGCAGTCGATCCGTAATGCGCTGAACTTCGCCGTCAAGAACAATCGGCTTGTCAAGCCCTCGCGCCAGACTTACGGCGTGGCGGGCACCGAGGTTGTCGGCCCGACGCCGGTCACTCTGGCTGCCGTTCCGGCTCCGGCCCCGGTCGACGAGACCGATCCGCTGGCCTGATTACTACCTGCGCGCCCTATCTTACGGCGTGATAAAAGCCTAGTTACGACCTAGGCGTATGCGGGGATGCGACAGACGGGAACGGCTCATCGCAGACGGAGCCCCGTCACCCCGAGCCTTTAACCTAGAGGAGAGAGCCATGCAAGTTCGACGCATCTTCGAAGACACTCGCCTGCAATTTCTTGCGGCCAGTGTGTATCGCGCGATGGTGAACGGCGATCCCGATGCCATTTACAAGCTGTCGCGTTATCTCGCCGATCACGGTCTGCGGGCTGACATCATGGGCACTCGCGTGATCGCCACAGCGGCAGTCACTCGCGCCAAGCACCCGGAGCAGATCATCTTCGATCTTCGTGGTGGCGATCCATACGGGATCGGCGGCGTGGCGAACATCGTGCACGTCTCAACCTACTCGGTCGCCTACTACCTCGACCGCGAGGCATCAGAGGAACTTGCACAGCAGGAGGAACGTCATGTGGCAGCAAATCGCCCGAAGCCTTCGGATCGGACAGAAGCAGAAGATACAATGCTGCGGGAATGATGCCAGCGCGCTTGCAAGCAACAACGCGAACGGCATCTCGATGTTCTGCTTCCGTTGTGATAAGCGAGAGTGGGAGCCGCACGGAGAACGCAGTATCAAGGAGATCATGGCCACGCGCAGGGCTATCCACGAGCTTGCTTCGAGCAAGACGATGCCCGACGACGCCGTGGCCTTGATGGACGGCCCGTCAGCAGCGCTTCAATGGGTGCTCGCTGGCGGGCTGCAACCGGAGATCGCAAATGACACATACCATTTCCGTTGGCACGAAGGAAGTCAGAGAGTTCTCATTCCGTTATCGGACAATGGACTGCTGGGGCGAGCCGTTCGAGGAGAACGCCCCAAATACCGCTTGTTTGGTCGTGGTGCACTCTACTGGGCCACAGGAAACCCATCACGCCCCCTCGTCGTAGTGGAGGACATCCTATCAGCCATCGCCATCTCCCGCGTGGGGTGGCCCGCTGTGGCCGTTCTAGGCACCAGTGTGAGCCCGGAGCAAGCGCGAGAGATCGCGAAGCCCAAGGTGATCGGCTGGTTCGACGGCGACAAAGCCGGGAACAAGGGCTGGATCAGCCTTCGTAAACGCATGGCGCTCTACCCCGTGTCAGTTAGTCGGATAGTAACTGACCTTGACCCCAAGGCTCTGCATCGTGCAGACCTGATCGCACATCTGGAGAGACACACATGATCTGGAAGCACACAAAACAAGCGTCAACCCTCTGGCATCAGTGGTTCGCGTGGCATCCCGTGCGGACGCCCGTCTACACAGTGTGGCTGGCTAGGGTGTGGAGACGGGAAGTGGGTCATAGAGGCTGCTCCGGCGACATAACATGGGAATACTCATTTGTAGACCCGCGTGACGGTGCGGGCAGGAGACACACATGACCTTATCGGACGTAATCATCGCCACAGGTCTAGCCTCCCCCTTTGTTGTGTGCGTCGTAATATGGGTCGCACTTCTAACACAGGATTGGGGAGCAAAATGATCGACCTGCACTTGCTCCAGATGCTACGGCATAAGGAGGATTTCATGCGGCTGAAGGGCCGAGTGCCCGACAGTTCGTTGGACCCGCAGACCCTCGCACTGCTGAACGATTTCGGCCGATATTTCGAACGGTTCCCTGATCACGACCGTGTGAACATGCAGGTGTTCATGCCGATGTTCCGGTCATGGCACCCGACACTCGCGAAAGAAACGATCATCGCTTACGAGGCAATCCTTCAGAACGTGCAGCAGAGCTTATCGGGAGAACTACGTGATGGGATATTGGACACGCTGCTGGAACTACGTCTCGGCACTGAATTGGCCAACCTTGTCGCTCGATATGATGCGGGGGAACTGCCAGACATACATGGCGAGATCAGCAAAAGCCTCGACTGCTTCAAAGCGGACCGATCTCATACAGAGATCGACTATGTTACCGATGACATCCATGATCTCCTCGACGAAGAACTCGACAACTCCGGACTGCATTGGCGACTTGAAGCACTCAACACTTCTATGCGAGGTCTACGCGGCGGCGACTTTGGGATCGTTGCAGCGCGACCGGATAAGGGCAAGACTACATTCATCGCAAGCGAAGTTACAAATCTCGCTGCACAATTACCTGAAGGACAGACTTGTGTCTGGCTTAATAACGAAGGACCGGGCAAGAGAATTATCCCTCGCCTGTATCAGGCGGCAATCGGAGGTTCCCTTGCTGAGTTGGGAACGCTTCGCCGAGGAGGAATGCTTAAACGTGCATACCAAGCCAAGATGGGCGACGCAAATCGCATCCGGGTCGTCAATGTCCACGGACGCGATGCGTTCACAGTGGAACAGATAATAGAGCGCAACAACGCAGGCATCGTGGTCTACGATATGATCGACCACATCAGAGGCTTTGGCGATATGGCGCGAACTGATCTTCAGCTTGAGGAGATGTATAAATGGGGTCGAACTATGTCAGTCAAGCACGACTTAATCGGCCTCGCTACCTCGCAGATCAGTAACGACGGCGACGGCCTGATGTGGCCGACGCTGGGGATGCTCAAGGACAGCAAGACCGGCAAGCAGGGAGCGTGTGACTTCATGCTGATGATCGGCGCGAGCAATGACCCGAACCTCAACGGCGTCCGGTATCTCGGTATGCCGAAGAACAAACTGCGTAGGCCCGGTGCTCCCGGCGATCCGCGCGCAACAGTCAACTACGATCCGGAGAGGGTGCGCTACAGCGACATCCCTATGGTCATGAACGGAGACAAGTTTGATGAGAAAACCGAAACCGATGGATCACCATGTGCGTGAAGCGCGCGAAACTTGCCGCACACGAGAAGACACAGCAATAAAGTTGCGCAAAGCTGGCTTCGGCTTTCGCAATGCTTCGCTGTGGGACCAGCTTGACCGGCTGTATCCGGCGAGTTCCCCGGCAGTGAACACTTCGCCCGCTGATGATGAAGAGGACATCGAGACGCCCGGCGTGATCGAGAGTGCCGACGTGAGCAGGCAGTGGACGACGAACCAGACGATGGTGTTCACGTCTGCCCAGAGCAACACCAAGGTGCATGAGAACTTCCTCCGCGCGCTAGAGAACTTCTGCGCTCATCGTGGCGCGGACCTGCACATCTCTCAGTTCACCTATAACAAGGCGAGCCACGGTAAGAAGTCGGTGAAGCCCGGCGCTGATACCCAAGAGGGCGAGCGCCTGTGGTTCGATCCGGCCATCGCGCCCTATGTGAGCGACGAGAGCCTTCAGCTTGCGAGTGATCTTGTGTGGTGCGGGGAGTTGAACGTGATCCCCACAATGAAGTTCCCCCTCACACAGTTCAAGACTTATACCCGGCAGGACAGCGCGATCATCCCGCACGCCAAGATGGCGATGGAGAGCGTGCCGACCATGAAGGGTTTCCCCACGAAGATGCTCTATACGACCGGGGCCGTGACCCAGCGGAACTACATCGAGAAGACCGCTGGTCAGGTTGCCGACTTCCACCACGTCTTCGGAGCGGTGATCGTGGAGGTCGATGACGCAGGCACTTGGTGGGTCAGGCAGTTGAACGCCAAGAACGACGGCAGTTTCTACGACCTGAACGAGTATTTCACGCCGACCGCTGTGTTCCCGAACCAGCGCGTGCAGGCCGTGACCCACGGCGACATCCATTGGGATAAGCGCGACCCGGCGATCCTCTTGTCCGTGTTCGAGAAGCACGGCATCCTCGACCAACTCGAACCACGGGAGCAGTTCTTCCATGACACAATCGACTTCTCCGCGCGCAACCACCACAACATCAAGGACGGTCACTTCCTGCACGAGATGCGGGTCAAAGGAACCGACAGCGTTGAGGCTGAGTTCGCGGGCAGCGCCGCTTTCCTTGGTGACGTTGGGTATCGACCTTGGTGCAAGAGCATCGTGGTCACATCCAACCATGATCAAGCGGTCGAAATCTGGCTTCGCAATCACACCGCCTTAATGGACGCCACGAACGTCAAGTTCTGGCACCGTCTGAACTACTACTGCCACATGATGATCGACAAGGGCGAGAAGCCCCGGCCCTTCGCCTTCGCGCTTCAATGCTACATGAACGAGGAGTTGCTGGGCAACGTGACGATGGTGCACGAGGATGACAGCTACCTGATCCTCGACACGATCCAAGCGGGGCTTCACGGGCATCTCGGCCCGAACGGAGCGCGCGGCGCACCGAAGAACCTGCGGACAGTGGGCAAGGCCAACACCGGCCATACGCACACCGCGGGCATCGTCGATGGCGTCTACACCTGCGGGCTTTACGCCCTGCTGGACATGGGCTACAACAAGGGCCTATCGTCGTGGAGCCATTCCTTGATCGTGACGTATCCGAACGCAAAACGCGCGATCCTAACCATCAAGAAAGGAAGGGCGTGGAGATGAGAGATTATCCACAACTGCCCGAGAGGCTGGGGCGCAGGACGGCACCCTCGACGGACTACTTGCCCACCAGCCTTTGGAAGTGGCCAGAGTTGATGAACCCCGTGCGGCGCAAGGTCTACCTGATCGGGAGCCTCCGAAACCCGACGGTCCCCGATCTGGGCAGGGTATTGCGGCTGGCGCTACCACAGTGGGAAGTGTTCGACGATTGGTATGCGGCTGGCCCCGAGGCCGACGACTACTGGCGCACCTACTCGATGAACCGAGGAGACGACTATGCAACTGCCCTCAAAGGCTACGCTGCCCGCAACGTGCAAACTTTCGACGCCAAGCACCTTGACGAGTGCACACACGCGGTGCTGGTTCTCCCTGCGGGCAAGAGTGGACATCTTGAACTCGGTCGTTGTATCGGCGCTGGCAAGCGCACCATCATCTACCTCGACGCGGACTACGACCGCTGGGACGTGATGTATGGGCTGGCCGACGCCGTGGTGAGCACCGAGGATGATCTCTACAAGGAGTTGATCGCATGAACAGCCAGCAGTTCAAAGCCGATGGTGGGAAATCCGACCCCACACTTTTGGAGTGCGGTATGCCCCGCGCTCTGGAGGCCGTGAACGACACGCTCGACTACGGGCAGATCAAGTATGAGGCCCATAGCTGGGTCAAGGTTCCCAACGCTGGCCAGCGTTATGACGCCGCCGCACGGAGGCACCGCCGAGCGCGGGACAAGGGTGAGACCCATGATAAAGAGAGCTTCATCCTGCATCTCGCGCACGAGATCGTGTGCAACCTATTCGTGCTGGAATTGATGCTCCGGGCGAACCCTGACCTGCGGCAACCGTTCAACACGCAACCACCACAGGAGCACAAGAATGACCCAGTATGACGACACCAAGGCCGGGTTCGAGACGGACCCGGATCGCGGGCCGTGGCAGCAAACGCGCGCGGGTCGCTTTTACCCGCTCGATCCACGGCCAGAGGAAGTCAACGCAGAGGCTCTCATTCATGCCCTCGCGCAAGTGAACCGCTTCGGCGGGCACACCGACGAGCCGATCAGCGTAGCACAGCACTCAGTGCAATGCGCCGCGATGGCGCACGAGGACAACGTGCCGTATCGCGATCAATACGCGATCCTGATGCACGACGCGGCGGAAGCCTATGTCGGCGACATGCAGCGCCCGCTAAAGTCGGGGATGCCGGAGTTCAAGAGAATTGAATGGAGAATTTTTGCAGCCATTAAGGTCGCACTCGAAATTCCTGACTGCGACCCGCATTTGATCAAGTATTATGACAACAGAGCGTGGATGTGGGAGAAGAGGGACTTGTTCACAACTGCGGAAGACCCGTGGCCGCACACTCCGGACATCATCCTACCGGACGAGAAAATGCAGGCGTGGGATTGGCGGATGGCCAAGGGTGTCATGCTGGAGGTCTACACTGCCTACAGGAGGATGCTGGGATGAGCAGCGTCATTCAACTCGCCAAAGGTTACGACCCGAAGAAGCTGGTGTTTCCCGTGATGGTGAGCGAGAAGCTCGACGGCGTGCCTACGCTGATGAACTTCGCCACTCAGCACAATGGTGAAACCGGCTGGGCGTGCCGGTCACGGCAGAACAAGCCGCAGCCCAGCATCCACAATCAGGTGTCCGTGCTCGCTTGGGCTATAGGCGACAGCATGAACCGCCGAGTGGACATCAGCATTGTGGCCGAGGTCACGCACACTGAGAGAGGTATGCCCTTCAAGGACGTAAGCGGTCATGTGCGTCGACAAGAGCAGAACGACGATCTGGTGCTCAATATTTTCGATGCCGTGATCCACGACTACAACGAGGACCGTGGGTTCGGGGGCCGGATTGCCAACATATCGGGCATTATGCGCGGCATGGGTAAGTCGCCGGGGTGGCGGGTGATCCCGCAGTTGATGCTCGACACGCAAGAGGAGCTTGACGCGGCGCTGGCTGCTATGGTGGCGAGCCGCGAGGGCTTTACACCCGAGGGCGCAGTGGTGCGCTCCTGTGACGAACTTTGGCAGCCCGGTAAGCGCACATGGGGCTACCAGAAGAATGTGCTGGACCCGACCACGGAAGTGTGGGTCACGGGCTATGAGGAGGCTCTAAGCCAGAACGGCGAACGTCTCGGCATGGTTGGCCGCATCAACGCTATTTGGCAGGGCAAAGAGATCGGGGTCGGTCCCGGCAAACTTACTCACGCAGAGCGCAGAGACCTATGGACGATGGGCTGGGCACCCGCATGGGCCACCGTGAAATACAAACGTGACGACAGCTACAACGCGCTGCGACAACCAACCTTCCAGCATTGGAGACCTGACCATGAAGAACCTGAATAGAGCCTACTGGGCGAAATCGACGGCTGCTCAGATCGCCTACGCCGAGCGCCAGCAGACTTTTCCCCGGAGCGATATGGTGGAAGCGATGGAGGAGGAGCAGGAGAGACAGGAACGCCGCGCATCCGAACCCGTGGATTGCGTGGACTTCATGAAGGGAGTGCGCAAATGACCTACATGGTCTTCGACAGCGAGACCCAGATACACAAGAGCCGGAAGCGCACGGCCAACCCGTTCGACGACCGGAACTACGTGGTCATGCGCGGGTGGAAGGTCGAGGGCGATCCCCGGTGCTCAATGCGCTACCACAAAGACAAGGCTGACAGCGAGCGCAGGCCGCTCGACATCCCCGATCACGTAGACGTGCTTGTCGGCTTCAACATCAAGTTCGATCTGCTCTACGAAATGGTCGTCGGCAACGAGAGCCTGAAGGCGTTTTACAAGCGCGGTGGGCGCGTCTGGTGCTGCCAGTATGCGGAGTATCTGCTCCGCGCACAGGCGCGCAAGTATCAGATGTGCAGCCTCGATCAGATCATCGAGAGCTACGGCGGTCGCAAGAAGATCGACGGCATGAAGGAGTTCTGGAACGCTGGGGTGCATACCTCTGACATCGACCCGGCGCTGGTCGAGGACTACCTGATCGGCACCGAGGAGGAGCTACGCAACTCCGGGGACATCGGCAACACGGAACTGATCTATCTCGGTCAGATCGCGGAAGCCGAGGCGCTGGGCATGACCGCGGCGATCCACTCGCGGATGGACGGTCTATGCGCCACCACCGAGATGGAGTTTAACGGCTGCATGGTCGACCGCGCCCGAGCCCGCGAGGACTTAGGCAAGCTGGCCGTGAAGCAAGCCACCGCCACTGTGGCGCTGGCGGAATACACGACGTCGATCCCGGCAGAGGTCGGCTTCTCGTGGACGAGCCCGATCCACAAGAGCGTGATCATCTTCGGTGGGCGTATCCGCTACGAGAAGTCGGCTACCTACATCGACCCGTCTACGGGCAAGGACGCCCGGCTGGTGGCCACGGTGAAGTGGCCGCTGTTCAACGGCATAGCTGTCGACACCGCATACGACAATGTTGTGTGGAGCGAGAGCAAGCAGATGTGGGCCGAGAAGACTGAGTATGGCTGGCGGCCACAGGACTGCTACGTGTCGGGCAAGAAGATCGGCGAGCCCAAGTTCAAGAACGCCAAGGGCTGGGGCGAGAAGAAGACGAAGATACAGGACTTCTTCTACGACATGCCCGGCTATACCGAAGGGCGAAAGGAGTGGGAGACAGCCCGTCTCGACGGCGCGGGCAATGCCTGCTACGGCACGGGCGAAGAGGTCATGGACGTGATCCTCAAGCGCGACATCCCGTTCCTCCAGACGCTCAAGGAATACAGCGCACTCGTTAAGGAGATCGGCACCTACTACGTCAAGACTGACGACAAGGGCAACCTATCGGGGATGCTCACCTGTATCGGACCCGATGGGATCATCCATCACAAGCTGAACCACAACACGACCGTGACCACCCGGCTCGCGAGCAGCGACCCGAACATGCAGAATATCCCTCGCGGCGACAAGAGTGACGTGAAGGCGATGTTCATCAGCAGGTTCGAGGGCGGCGTCATGGGCGAGCTTGACTACAGCCAGCTTGAGGTCGTGGTCCAAGGGTTGCTCTCGCTCGACAAGAACCTCTGCCGCGATCTGAACAACCGGATCGACTTCCACTGCAAGCGCGTGGCGCTCAAGAATAAGTGCAGCTATGTGGACGCGCTCTACTGGTGCAAGGACGAGGACTACGAGGAGTTCGCGTGGTGGAAGCAAGAGCGCACGCGGTGCAAAATCTTCAGCTTCCAGCGGGCCTACGGCGCAGGCGCTACCACGATCTCCGACGAGACCGGAATGCCCGTTGAGGAGGTCAAGGGCCTGATGGTCGAGGAGGACAAGGAATACCCCGGAGTGGTGGCGTTCAACAACGCCGTCGAGATGGCGGTGGTCAAGTCGGCGGAATGGTTCCGCGATGGCCAGCGTGGTTGGCGACCGTTCCGCAAAGGGCAGTGGCAGGCCCCCACCGGCACGCTCTATGAGTGGCGGTCGTGGGATGCACAGAAATGGCAGCGAGAGCGCGGCATCACTGAGAGCTTCTCGCCGCCGGAGATGAAGAACTACCCGGTGCAGGGCACTGGCGGAGAGATCGTGCAGATGACACTTGGAGTGCTCTGGCGGTGGTTCGTGGCGACCGACAACTTCGGCGGCTTGGCCCTGCTGGTAAACACCGTGCACGATTGTGTCTGGGTCGACATGCACCCGAGTGTGGTGGCTGTTGTTATCCCCGGCATGAAGAAGATCATGGAGGCTGTGCCACAGCTTCTTAAACTCAAGTTCGGCATCAACTGTCCGGTGCCTTTCCCCGTAGATGCGGAGACTGGCCCGAACATGCTGAACCTACACCACTACGAAGCCGCATAGGAGATATGCACATGACCCTATTGGATCAGGCGAAAGCCTCAACCAATGACCAGACCAAGACGACCGTGTTCGAGAACGACCTGACACCTGCCGGGAAGACCTTCGCACGGTTCGTCGGATACACCGAAGTGGGTAAGCGCCCGCAGAAGGCGTTCCAAGGCAAGCCCAAGGCGGATTGCCGTGAAGCGCGCTTCACCCTCGAGCTTAACGGCCCGAAGCACTGCCGTGAGGTCGAGATCGAGGGCGAGATGAAGAAGATCACAGGTGTGATCGGCGTCAAGCTCACGATCAAGAGCGCGGAGAATAGCGGGTTCATCAAGCTGTTCAACAAGATGAAATACGGTCGGGACGGGATCAACAACTTCCCGCAGATGCTCGACGAGGGCTTCCTCATCGACATCGTGCACGCCCCCGGCAAGGATCGCGACGGCAAGGACGTCACCTACGCGAACATGAAGGACGCCGACTTCAACTACCTGATCGGCGCACCCATGATGACGAACCCGGCCACCGGGGAGATGATGTCGTTCGACATCCCCGAGAGCACGATCCCGCACCGTCTGCTTCTGTGGGATCAGCCCACGGCGGAGCAGTGGCAGAGCGTGTTCATCGACGGCACCCGCACGGTCAAGCGCGATGGCGTCGAGGTTCAGGAGAGCAAGAACTGGCTGCAACAGGATATCGTCGAGAACGCTCTGGACTTCGCGGGTTCTCCGCTGGAGCTTATGCTCAACGGTGTCGACGATCTGGAGATGCCCGGCGACACCGGAGAGGCCGATCTGCCTTCCGGCGAAGCGCAGGCCCGTGCGGCTGCGGCTGCTGGGGAGGCCAAGGCCCAGGCTGACATGGCCACGCAAGCTGTGGCGGCAGTCGCCCCGGATAACGTAGTCGGCACTCACGCCGACAAGGTGATCGTAGATGAGGCCAACCCGCCGCCGATCACTGACGATGCTGCGGCGGCTGCTCAGGCCATCTTCGACCAGCTTGGCGTGTCGTGAGTATCGCCTCCCGTTTCGGCCTGACTGATGCGCAACTCGCGGATCATTCGGTCGAGGTCCGCTACCCTGATACGGTAGCGGGCCGGGTGGCGCACATCGACGCTGACTTCATGTCTTATCAGGCATCAGCGGAGACCAAGGACGAGTTGCAGGGCATCAAGCCTCGCAAGACGTTCGAGGAGATGTGCGCCAGAACGAAACGCGGCTTCGAGCATCTGCGCAAGATGACCGCTTCCGAGACCTATATCGCGCACATCACGCCGAGTGGGTCGAACAAAGGTGGACGCAATGATCAAGCCGTCACACTCCCATACCAAGGAAACCGAGTTGACCGGGAGCGACCAGAGTTTCTGGATGCAGTGCGCCATTTCATTGGCTCCTCCTGCCCGAGCATGGTTCACCTTGATCAAGAAGCAGACGATGGAATGGCCCAAGCCAACTACGCCGCCGTGCGGGATGGACTGGGCCATCTGTCGATCATCGTGTCAAAAGACAAAGACCTGCGCATGGTTCCCGGCCTCCATTGGGATTTCGACACTGAGGAGGTTATCTGCGTCGGCGACAGCTTCGGCTGCCTCTGGATCGACGACACGAAGTCGAGCAAGACCTTGAAGGGTTGGGGCACCAAGTTCTTCTGGGCGCAGTGCTTGATGGGCGACGCGGCAGACAACATCCAAGGACTGCCGTGCATCAGTCAGGAGGCTATGTGGCAGTTCGACGTGGAGACAACGGCATTCGCCAAGCTGCGCGACAAGGCCGAGGCTGCCCGTGGCACGGACCGTTGGGACAACGCCTTCAAGACCATGATGGCTGCTGGACGGAAGACTAAGCCGGTCGGCGCTATTCTGACCTTTGCCTTGCTAGATGACTGCATGAACGACAAGCAATGCTACGTTGTCGTTCGTGATTTGTTCCACTTCATGGATGCCGGTTTCGATGGTGAAAAGGCGTTCATCGACTTTCGCACACAGGAGCCCACGACGGCCACCCGTGCACTATTCGGTGACATGCTGCTGCTATGGATGCGGCGCAACAAAGACCCACGGGATGTTCTCGCGTGGCTCAGAGAGGAGAGGATACTGACATGATTGGCGACTACACCTTCGGAGAAGCCCTGCACTCTATGAAAGCCGGGCTACGGGTCACGCGAACGGGCTGGAACGGTGACGATATGTGGCTGGAACTACAGGAACCCACCCCGCTCAGCAAGATGACGCTGCCATATATCTACATGAGCACCGCTCAGGGCGATCTCGTTCCGTGGCTTGCCAGCCAGACCGATCTGCTGTCTGAAGACTGGGCAGTCCTATGAGCGGAGAGAACAAGGGAGTAGTCGGGCAGATCGAGAAACTCGTTGGGCTGGTGTTCAACGAGATCGCCGATGCACTCGACATGCAAGCGGACTACGCACGGGAGGACCGGGGTTGTCCCGCCAAGTATGAAGCTCTGCGCTCCGCGGCAGACGGTGTGCGCAATATCTATGTGCCCGAGATCATGGCGCGACTGATGGAGGCTCCCAGTGAAGATAAGCCACAGGCAGATTGAGAAGGTCCGGGTGTTCATAATGGGACAGCAGGAGCATAAATGCCCCTTATGCCATGCACCCTTGCGCGGGGGCACCACCAAGAAGAAGCCCGCGCTCGACCACGACCACGACACCGGCTTCATCCGGGGCGTGCTCTGTCTGCACTGCAACGGTATGGAGGGCAAGATCATCCGTGCTGCCCAGCGTGGCGCGGGAAAGGGCAACGACGCTCTGGCGTGGCTGCACCGCATGATCGACTATCTGGACTTACACAGCACACCGCAGTGGTCCGCGCCCGGTCGGCGCGGGCTGATCCACCCGCTGCACAAGACGGAGAACGACAAGCGGCTCGCGCGGCTGGCCAAAGCCAAGGCCAAACGACGTGCCGCCAAGCTAGTGAAGGGATGACATGAACGCCACCCTGAGAGACCAGCTAGACTGGGAACACGAAATGATCTACCGGGGCGTCGACCGCTACCGGAACCAGCAACAGGCAGCAATCGAGGGAGGCCGAGAGACTGAGACCAGCGCAGGTAGCCGGATGCTTCGCGGCTATGTGTTGCAGATCAGTGAGCACATCCAGAACTACCTCGACGGCAGTCTGCTGCCTCGACGGCGGCGGATACCGCAGGCGAAGCTCATCGCGGGCGTCAACACGGATGCTATGGCGCTGTTCACTATGCGGCACATCATTGCAGCGGTGTTCACGTATTCCGTGGGCAAGAACCGTAAGGGCATAACGAATCTCACGCACGGCATCGGAGCCATGATCGAGGACGAGATCAGGTTCGCCCAGTTCCAGACATCGCACAAAGACTACTACGACGCTATCGTGCGTAGGCTGGAAGACGGTCGCACCAAGAACTACCGGCACATTCACAGGAACATGGTGCAGGGCGCGCGAGAGAAGAAGATGAAGTGGAAAGAATGGTCGCAAACGGATCGCGTGAAGATCGGCGCGCTGTGTGTCAGCCTAGCGATGGAGGTCTGCGATCTTTTCGAGATAGAAATAGTGCGCAAGGGTAACAAACGAACAAATTACGTGGTGCCCACGCAACAATGTCTCGAATGGGTGAAGAAGCACGACGAGATGGGTGCGCTGGCCTGCCCTGACCGGATGCCCTGCCTGATCCCGCCTGCTGACTGGTCCGGGGCCTTCGAGGGCGGCTTCTGGTCGCCTAGGCTGCGGGACATGACGCCCCTGATCAAGCGCAGCAGCGCCCGCTGGCGGAAGGATGGGCGTAGCAAGCGCGCAGAGGCCGCTGTGATGCCCAAGGTGCTCTCGGCGGTGAACGGGCTGCAAGCCACGCCTTGGCGTCTGAACGACCGCGTTGAGGCTGTCATGCGCGATGTGTGGCAGAAGAACCTTGAGATCGGGATGCCGAGGGCGGAGCCCTACGAGATACCGCCGTGCCCAGTGAAGGATGACGAGACGCCTTCCGACTGGGCCGAGGAAGACCCACGCCGCCGGGCCTTCATGGATTGGAAGCTGATCGCCCGCGAGATGCACAGCATGGAGGCCGAGAGGCAGGCACAGAACCGCGCACTGGTCAGGACCATGCGCATAGCAGCATCAATGAAAGACAAGGAGAGGTTCTACTATGTCTTTACGTGCGACTTCCGGGGGCGCATTTACTGCGCAACAACTGGCCTGTCTCCTCAAGGCACCGATCACAGCAAGGCTCTCTTGCTATTTGGACGCACCGAGCCTCTGGGTGATCGGGGGCTCTACTGGCTTAAAGTCCACGGCGCGAACAAGTATGGATACGATAAAGTGGGCTATGATGCTCGTGTCGCATGGGTTGATCGGCAGCATTCTCTATGGATGGCTATTGCTGCGGACCCGGTTGGGCAGCGATCCCATTGGGGAGGATGCGACAAGCCGTGGCAGTTCCTTGCGTGGTGCTTTGAGTATGCGGCAGCGACGGACTTTGGGCCGGACTACCGGACCAGTCTTCCTATTGCGCTCGACGGATCGTGCAATGGGCTTCAGCATTTCAGCGCCATGCTACGCGATCCCGTTGGGGCCGCGGCTGTCAACCTTAGTTCAGGCGATGTTCCCGAGGACATCTACCAGCGAGTGGCGGATGTTGCCACTCGAAAACTGCGTGGTCTACGCTCCCTCAATGACGAGGATCACGCTGGAGCATCTAATTGGCTCAGCCTCTTCGCGTCACTCGGCGATGAAGCCATGCCCCGGAAGCTCAGCAAGAAGCCCGTGATGACCCTGCCCTACGGCAGCACCCGACAGGCTTGCACCGAGAGCATCTTTCGCTGGCTCGTGGACACCTGTCCGAAGTTCTTCTCCAAGCGCACGAACTTCCGGCAGTCGATCTACCTCACACCCGTGCTCTGGGCGAGCATCAGTGAGATCGTGATCGCAGCACGCGAAGCAATGGACTGGGTGCAGAAGTGTAGTGTGATCCTCGCCAAGGAAAACCACGCGCTAGAATACACCAGCCCTCTTGGGTTCCCTGTGTATCAAGCCTCGTTCCACTACGAGACCGTGAAGCTCCGCACTCAGATTGCGGGGACGATGTATATCAGGATGGCAACCGACACGGACGTCCTGTGTGCGCGGAGGCAGCGACAAGGCAGTAGCCCTAACCTCGTGCACCACATAGACGCCACGCATCTCATGATGGTAGTGAACGCCTGTATGGCAGAGGACATCGACTGCTTCAGCATGATCCACGACGACTTCGGTTGTCACGCTGGACGGGTTGACGCCATGCACCGCATCATCCGAGAGACGTTCGTGCAACTCCATGAGGACACTGACTGGCTCGCGGAGTTCAAGCGCGAGCACGAGGAGCGCCACGACATAAAATTACCCGAACCGCCTGCGAAAGGTTCCTTTAATATCAAGGAAGTGCTCCGGTCGGACTACTTCTTCGGGTAGTTAGGCGGTCGCTATAAGAGCACACGCGCGCAAGCGCAGCATACTGTGCACCGAAATAGGAGAACAACCAAATGTCGTATGCCGAACTATCGGTCGAGGAGAAAATCATCCTCGCTGCCGAATGTGTCGGTCGAGGCGTGCCGATCCCCCACGAAGTAGCAGCCGCCCTAGGCAGTGCACTCGTATCTGACATACAGAACCCCGGAGGCCCACATGACGAAACTGACAGCACGGGCGTTGGGGCCGATCAGTGAGGACTTGCTTGGCAAGCTCTTGACGGCCCTGACCCCGATGACACTCGATCAAGACAGCACTCAGTGGCACATCGGCTACAGGTGCGCGCAGGACGAGTTCCGCTCTATCCTAGAGCATCGCCTAACGCGGGCCGTCTACCAGAGGCACCTGTTCCAACTCCCATGAGCGCTCCTCCGACAAGCGGGAGGCGCTGGTGGCGGATGTAAGGCGAGCCGAGTTGGCTGACACCACCCGCATAGTGAAGCAAATCGAGCGCTTCAACGACGAGTATTACGACGTCCCGATCAATGTTGCCAAGGTTATCGACATGGTTACATGGGTTATCGACGACGGTGTGATATTCGTATCGGCACGCGGCTTCATCGGCGGCATGGTGGTGGACGACCTCATGCGTGACTGGACCGTGCTACAGGAGTTCGGCTGGTATGCCGAGGACCGTAGTGGCATCGCTTTACTCGACGCATTCATCCAAGCTGGCCGCGACCTCAATGTCGACGAGGTTCGTGTTAGCACACTTTCAACAAGCTCGCCCTCGACTGACAGGCTGCTCCATCGTAAGGGGTTCGCCCCTTCGGAGACGAGCCACAGACTGATGGGAGCCAGCCAATGGCCGCAATCACCACAATCGTCGCCATCGCAGCCGTAGCTGCTGCGGTGGGCGGAACGGTCGCTCAGAAGCAGACCGCCGCGAAGCAACGCAAAGCCGCAAAGAAGCAGGCCGACAAGGCAGCCGCCGCCGCTCAGGCGAAGCCGCCGAGTGAGACCACAGATGCCGAGGTCCGGTTGGCCAAGGCTGACAAGGACGCCAAGCGCGGCAAGGGCTCTCTGGCTGCGCGCCAGAAGGCCGCATCCCTCGCTGGCCCATCCGCAAGTTCGGTTGGGGGCCTGTAAGCTATGGTTCACCCAGTGCATGACAGCGCTCTGTCCACATTGTGGTCGGAGATGGACGGAGAGAAGGGAGACCTGATCTCGCGTTCTGAGCAGTATGGACTGTGGACGATCCCGAGTATCACGATGGATACGAAGGTTCAGGCGAACCAAGAGGCAGAGAAAGGCCACGTCGTGGTCGGTGCCCGTCTGGTCAATCACCTGAGCAACCGCATCGCCGACACCATGTTCCCGCATGATCGCCCGTTCTTCACACTCGCCCTCACACCCGAGGCGCAAGTTGCATTGGAGGCGGAGGTCGGCGAGGAGGGTGCTGGCAAGCTCGCGGAAGTCGTCCGCTCCTCGACCGCTCGCATTGAGCAGGTCGCCATGCGATCCCTTCAAATGACTGCCTACAGGCCGATGGCCGTGATGGCAGTGAAGCACATGATCATCACCGGCAACGCGATCATCAAGCGGATGCTCGATGGCACTCGTGTCGTTTACGGCGTGCGCGACTTCTGCATCCGGCGTGGTATCCAAGGCGATATGCGAGAGCTTATCTTGCAGGACAACAAGAAGTTCGGGAACCTTCCTGAGCCTGTCCGGCGGATGATGCTCTCCGTGAAGCCCGACTACCTTGCCGACACCGACGTGACACTCTACAGCCACTACAAGCTGGAGGGCAAACGCTGGGCGTTCCAGCAGGCCGCGGACAACGTGATGATCGACAAGCCGAGGCACTACACTGACCTCGATCTACCTGTCCTGCCTCTGACGTGGACGCTCGCACGCGGCGAGCACTACGGTCGGGGGTTGGTGGAAGACAACGCAATCGCGTTCCACAATCTCGACGTCCTGACTGAGGCGATGATCGACCTGATGGCCGCCATCGCTGACATCAAGTTCCTTGTTCGCACGGGGAGCACCATCGACGTCGAAGAGATGAACAACTCACTTCGCGGAAGCTACCATCAGGGTAATGAAGGTGACATCACGGTGCCGGAGATCGGCAAGCGTGGCGACATCAGCATAATGCTGGAAACTATCAGCAAGTGGGAGCGCGATCTGTCACAGGCGTTCTTGCTCAACAGCGCGAGCACCCGTGACGCAGAGCGTGTGACCGCCGAGGAGATACGCCTTAACGCACGCGAGTTGGAGAGCGCCTACGGGGGCCTCTATTCTCGATTGGCTCTGGAATGGCAACAGCGCGAGAGCGAGTATGCCATCGCCAAGGTCGATCTGGAAGCGGAACTCGGCGGCTTCGCCAAGCTATTCGAGGTCATCGTTGTGACCGGGCTGGAGAGCCTGTCCCGTGAGGGTCAGCTTGACAACCTGCGTCTCGCGATTGGTGATCTTCAGATGCTCGAAGCGGTTCCCGAGGAACTGCGTGCAACGATCAACCCGCTGCTGTTCGCGAGCTTCGTGTTCACGAACCGCACTGTGGCCCTCAAGGATTTCATGTATACTCAGGAAGAGATGCAGGCGAACCAAGAGGCGCAGATGCAGCAGCAGCAAGCACTGCTCAATGCCGAGGCCCAAGCCAAGGTCGCCCAAGCGGGCGGCGAGGCGGCGGTTCAGGCTGACCAGCCATGATGGAGAGATAAATGGCCACCCCAGAAGAGACAGCAGCCGCAGCCACGGCAGCGGCGAAGGCGCAAGGCGTCGGACCCACTGACGGTAACGACGACAAGACCGGCACGACCGGGAATGCCGTTCCTGCGCCAGCACCCAATGCTCCCCCGGAGCCGGACAAGAAACCGGCCCCTGTTCCTCCCACGGATGCCGAGAAGGCAGCGGCGGAGGCCAAGGCGGTAAGCGACAAGGAAGCCGCGGACAAGGTTGCGGAAGCCGAGAAGGATAACACTCCTCTGAACACTGACGAGTGGGGTTCGACCGGACATGACGTAGCCGACAGCGTGCTCACCATGCTGCAAAACGCCGACGTGTCTCCGCTGGAGGCCAAGGCGCTCCTGTTCGACGCCGTTCAGGAGGGCGACCTCTCGAAGATCGACATGGCTGGCCTTGAGGAAAAGGTCGGCAAGACAAAGGCCACACTTATTCTGGCCGGGATCACGACTTTCGTGAACGACAAGAAAGCTCGCAATACCCAGATCGTAGCGGACATCAAGGACGCTGCGGGCGGCGAGGATAACTGGGCCAAGATGACGGCATGGGGCAAGACTAATCTTCCCGATGCTGACTTGGTTGAATACCGTGGCATGATCGACGCGGGTGGGGCGCAGGCGCGCTTCGCCGTCGCAGAGATCGCTGCGAAATACAATGCGGATGAAGCGAACACGACGCTTGACACCGCCACTGGCAGCGCACCCATCAGTGGGGACGCTGGCACAGCCGGGTCATCGCGCTCGACTTCCCGCAAGGACTATGTTGCGGAACTCACCAAGGCACATCGCGAGGGCGCTCAAGAGGGCGACCCAGTGCTCAACGAAATAACTGCCGCTCGCCATAGAGGTCGAGCACAAGGCATCTAACGTAGGAGGCCACAATGGCCAACCCACCCGTCGATAGCACACATCTCAGTGAATTTGCTCGCGCTGATATGATCGACCAGTATGGCGGCACTGTCGACAGCCAGTTCGCCAAGAAGTCGATCATGCGCAAGTTCGTGCCGGTCAAGCCGGTGCGTGGCACTGACACTCTCATCAACCGGCGCGTCGGCAAGACCGACCTGCTGGCCCTGACAGCGGGCGTTCGGCCCGAGGTCTCGCAGACCGAGTTCGGCAAGGCGTCGGTCACGGTCGACACTCTGATCCTCGCGCGCGACAACCGCTCGCAGTTGAACGAGTTCCAGACTGACTTCAATGCCCGTCAGGAGCTTGCCATCGACCACGGCAAGGAAATCGCCAAGTTCTTCGACGAGGCGTTCCTCATTCAGGCCGCGAAGGGCGCTCTGCTGAGTGCACCGACGAGCCTGAACAGCGCGTTCGGCGCGGGCAAGACCACTGCCCTGAGTGCCGCTCTGGATCAGAACGATCCGGACCTGCTGTATACGGCCATCGAAGGCATCGTTGTCGAGATGCAGACTGACGACATGGACACGGACGAGTGCGCGATCTTCGTGAACCCGACCCAGTATGCCGTCATCCTCAACAACGACAAGCTGATCGACCGTGACTTCTCCACGGACAACGGCCAGTTCGCCACCGGCAAATTCAAGTCCCTCATGGGCGTCCCCGTCATCATGACGAACCGGATGGCCACTGACGGCGTTGCCGTGACGCATCTTCTGTCGAACGCCTCGAACTCCAGCGCCTACGACATGACCGCCGCGCAGGCTCAGCTTGCCGCGATCATCATGCACCCGAAGGCCCTGCTTGCCGGTGAGACGATCCCGCTTTCGAGCGACGTCTTCTTCGACAAGGTGGAGCGCTCGTGGTTCATCGACAGCTTCCTGTCCTTCGGTGTCAGCAATCGCCTGCCGGGCGCCTGCGGCTCCGTGACGTGGATCACCTAATACGCTTCCCTGCGGGGAGGTAGGAACACAGTTCTCTCCTGTGTCGGGCCTCGTGCACTTCGGTGCACGGGGCTTTTTTGCGACTATTCGTTATGCACTTTTCAACAGAGGAGCCAGCACAATGGCTGTTACCAAACTGTCAGTGATCAATGCTATGCTGGCCTCCATCGGAATGGACGCCCTCACGGCGAACGACACATCGCACCCGCGCTACATCGCGGCGAGTGTGAAATACGACGAGATCAATCGGGAGTTTCAGTCCGCGGGTTGGTGGTTCAACCGGACCGTCGTCACCCTGCAACAGAATGCGGAGGGCGAAGTGCCGTTCTCTTCGGACATCATGCACCTTGATCCCTTCGATCACAGCAAAGTCTATGTCATGCGGAACCTGCGGCTCTACAACCTGACTGACGCCACCTTCGTGATCGGCGAAGACGTCAAGTGCAGGGTCGTTTACGAACTTCCGTATGAAGAGATGCCCCCGAGTGTGCAGGGCTACCTGAAAGCACTCGCCCGGCACGACTTCTACGTGGATCAGGATGGCTCGCAGCCGAAACTCGACCGCTATGAACGCATGGCAGCGCTGGCTTTCGACAAAGTTAGCCGGGAGCACCTGAAGAACGCCGACGTGAACATGCTCAGTGGTTCGCACGGCCTGTGGTTCCGCACGCGCTATCACCCAGTCAACCGGGCCAGCGCTCGACAGCCAACTTAACAGGAGACAGTTCATGTCCAGAACCGGATCACTCGGCTCGGTGCTGCAAGGCGTAAGCCAGCAGCAGCCTCGCGTCAGACTGCGCGGCCAAGTATCCGAGCAGTTGAACATGCACAGCGACGTGGTGCAAGGCTTGACTTCCCGGCCTGCTGCCGAGGAGGTCGCTATCATCCCAAGCATCGCCGTCGACAAGGCGTTCGACGACGTGGAGATAGACGGCGTGAAATACATCGTTGGCTACTCGGCGGGCGTCCTACAGGTGTGGGACACGGACGGCACGGAATACACCGTGGACATGCAGGATCAAGACGCCACCGACTATGTGGGCTCTGACATGCACTTCCATGTGTATGACGACACGATCTATGTGAGCAATCCGAATGTGACTGTCCTCGAAGACGCCTTCATCGACACGAGCGGCGTCCTACTGGGCCAAGGGCTCGTGCAGTGCTTGGGCGGTAGCTTTGGACGCGATATGTTCATCAAGATCACATACGACGATGACGTCGAGGCCGATGGTGCCTATAACATCCCCGACACTGACCCGGATCGGGTCAACGGCAACGACATCATGGAGCAACTGATCACAGTGCACGCCAACTCTTTGGAGAACGACGCGAACCTCAAGGCGAGCACAACGATCATCGTGTCCAACAACGTCGCTCTGATCACAGATGATACACATGACTTCACCATCACGGTGGAAGACGGTGACGACGGCCTTGTGCTTAGGCAGCACAACAAGACGGCAAAGAAGATCGAAGACCTCGTGAAGATCGCGCCTCACGGCACGCTCGTGAAGGTCGAAGGCGAGAACAAAACCGACGACGACTTTTACATGCGCTTTGCTGTTTCGGACGAGGAGACAGTAGGTGCCGGTTTCGGCACGGACGGAACTTGGCGCGAGTGGGTGAACGCCGAGGAGGCGGTCTCACTCGACCTCACGACCATGCCGCATGTGCTGTTCAAGATCGGCGACACGTTCTTCTTCCAGCGCAATGTATGGAAGTCCCGGCAGGTCGGGGACGCGGACAGCAACCCGCACCCGAGTTTCGTCGGCTTCCAGATCACAGACATAGGCGGCTTCCAGTCGCGCCTATCCTTCACGGCGGGGCCTAACTGGAGCACGTCGCGATCCAATATTCCGGCCGATCTCTACCGCAAGAGCGTTGTGGTCGAGAGCGACAGCGACCCGCTTGACATCGCCTCGACGACCGAGAGCGAAGTCGATCTGCGCTGGCAGGTTCCCTTCGACCGCGACTTGATGCTTATGTCGGACAACCATCAGTTCATCGTTCCGGGTCTCGTCGCTTTGACGCCCAAGAACGCGAGCATGGTGCTCACGACTGACTTCGAGATGGCCGGTCCTGCTCGACCTTCGAGCACCGGGCGCACGATCCTGTTCCCATTCACCATTGGGACACATGCAGGCGTGAAGGAGTTCTTCGCATCGGACGAGATCAACACCAATGGTGCGGACAACATCACGGAGAGCGTGACCACTTACCTCAAGGGCGAGATCACTAACATCGCCACGAGCACGAACTTCTACACAGCACTGCTGACAACTGACGACCCCACGGCCACCAAGACGGTCTATGTCTACAAGTATCTGTGGGAGGGCGTTGAGAAGAAGCAGTCTGCATGGAGTAAGTGGACCTTGCCGCATGACGTGCACTACGTCTTCTGGGACAACGCCGCAGTCTACATGATGTTGCGCGACGGGACATCCTATGTTCTCGTGAAGCTCGACATGGACTTCGTGAACCACGACATCGGGTTCCGCGTCACTCTTGACCGTTATACTGACGAGGTTGCCGATGGCAGCTTCCAAGTTACTCTGGACTACGACGACGCCACGTTCGCACAGCACACCGGCTGCGCCAACCCCGGCAGAAGCGTGGTCGAGGACAGTAAGAGCGGAAGTGGTCCCTTCGTCTACACCTTCGCCGAAGAGGACGTGCCCGCCGCCGCAGTCGTGGTGGCTGGGCTCGAATACATACAGAGCGTCCAGCCGACCATGCCATTCATCACGGACCGCGACGGTCGGCCAGTCGCCTCCTCGCGGCTGATCCCCACGGACTTCACCGTGCACTTCGCAGACAGTGGCTCCATGCAGTCCACCCTGTCGTCGAAGTATCGTGCCGCAGACAAGACCTACGATAACAGTCGCATAATCACGGACAATGACCCTGACGACCCTCTTGGGATCGGCATCAGGTCCGGCGAGTTCGTGATACCTTGGGGCGAGCAGACCGACTGGTCGGAGCTTACCCTGACAGCCAATGATGGCATCCGCCCGATCTCGATCCTTGAGATCGAATGGCGGGGGCAGGTATTCAAGAGAGGGAAGCGCGTAGCATGACTATCAATCCGATGTATGCGCAGATGGGCCTCAGTGTCGGACAAGGCATCACGGGTTTCATCAACCAAGGAACTGCCGCCTCTCTTGCTGCCTCGTTGCAGAAGTATCGCAACAGGATGCTGGAGATCACGGCAGCGATGGAGCGCAGGACTATCACGCTCAACCAAGTCTCCACTCGTGACGCAACCATGCGGCTCAGCTTCGATCTACAGAAGCAGGCAGCTAGAGACCAGGGCGCAGCCACGGTCTCCGCTGCCGCCGCTGGGGTGCAGGGCGGGTCGGTCGACGCAACCATGCGGGGCCTTCGACAGTCGGAGCTCAACGCGCAGGCTGCACGCAAGGCTCGGTATCGCGGAGAGATGCGCCAGCACTTCCAAGATGGCGTGAACCTCAATGTCGGCACCATCATGGGCAAGGACATTCAGGTGCACCCGCGCCCGTCTATACTCAGTGCAGCAGTCGGCATCGGCGGCAACCTACTCGACGACTTCGACAGGAACCAGCCCGCGGGTGACAAACTAGGCGACCGCACTCTGTTCGGCGGAGACAACCCCATCTTCGGTAGCCCCCAAGTAGATTGGTGGGAGACCACCAACTTCCACAGCTAACAGGAGAACAACATGGCAGTGGCAAAGAAAGCTTTCCCGCCACGGCAAAGTCCGCGTGGGCAGCATCACAAGAATGAGGCCATTCGGAAGCTCAACAAGCTGATGAAGGAACACCCCCTGAAGAAGCGCGCACCAAGCACTGACCGCTACAAGTAACAGGAGGCCAGCATGGCATCAAATCTTGGACTACGCGCCGTCGCCAAGGATAACCTCGCGGGCGCGGGACAGATCGACCCGATCCGCATCAAAGGCCCCGGCTTGCGAACCCCAGTGATGCCTTCACAGCCGAAGAGTATGACCGGCGCGATCAACGCCGCGCTGGGTAAGTGGGCGAGCCAGCGGCTTCAGGCCACGGCCAATACCCAGCACGAGGCGCAGTTGATGGATGGCGCTATCGCGGCTACTCAGGGCGAGAGCTTCGAGAAGCTGGAGGTCGCGGGTGCGGACAAGTGGGCCTTGCAGGGCCACCGCATCATGACCGCTCAGACCATTTCCGCCTCTATGGCGGCTTCTCAGAAACAGCAGATCGCGCAGGCTGATTACGCGCTGGAGCCCGATGCCTTCCGGGCGAAGCAGGTGGCAATGCTGGAGGAAGCCGTCGAGGGACAAGACCCACGCACGGCCCGACTGATCCGCGAGAACATGACCGCACAGATGCCGGAACTTGTAGCCGCGCACACTCTGGAGCACACTGCCTTCCTTGAAGATCAGGGATACAGCGCACTCCTACGCGGTATCGACATCATGAGCCGCGATACGCAGAGCCTAGGTGCCCTCGTGAGTTTCGCTCAGGGCGGCGAAGGTTCCGCCTCCGCGGGCCTCAGTGAGAAACGCAGGCTGGCTGCGGTGTCCGAAGGCGTCGTGCTCGCGTTCACGAACGACAACCCGCGAGCCTACGACTTGCTCAAGGTGGCGGGTGTCTTCGAGGAGTTCACGACGGAACAGTTGAACCGCGTGGAGAACGCGGAGACCCAGTATCAGACCCGGTTACGCACTGAGTATGACGAGACCCGGTTCAACGCGCACCGGGCGCTGGAAACGGAAATCAAGCAAGGTGGTGTCGATCCCGATGAGGCCGCAGAACGCACGATGGAAATCGAGGCGAACCACGGCATCAACGTGACTGACGCCGAGATGAAGGCGGCTTACTCGTCTGCGATGGACCCTTATACCACCGCAGGCAAGACCCAGATCGCTGTGATTGGGGCTGCCCAAGCACGCAATGATCTGCCCGCACTGGCTGTGGCCACGCAGGATATCATCAAGTTCATCGAGAGCGGCAATGATCCCTACGCTGTCGGCCCGGTCATACCGGGTGGCGCGAACAAGGGCGATCAGGCTATCGGCGAGATGCAAGTCGTGCCGCTGACGCTGGCCGATCCCGGCTTTGGGATCAAGCCCTCTGATGGCTCTATGGAAGACAACGCCCGCGTAGGCCGCGACTACTGGGCCATGAACGTCAGGCGAGCCGGTGGCGACCTTGAGGCTGCGGCTATCGGCTACAACGCCGGGCCGGGCAACATGGACAAGTGGCTGAAGGCTGGGCGCAACTACGACGCGCTCCCCGACAAGAAGCAGTCTGTGGGCTACTGGGCGAAGTTCCAAGCGCGCATGAAGAAGATGGAAGTTCCGACTGGCGCGGAAGCCTATAATCTAGCGCAATCGGAACTGGCTCGGGTCAACAAGGCCGTCGACGTAGAAGCATGGAAACGGGCGGGTCCAATCCTCAATGGTCTCGACCAAGAGCTTATCACTGGCAAGATCAAGGAAGGCCCGTGGCTCGCTGCTCGCGATGCCGTGCTGGCCGAGTATGGCGTTCTGCGCGACAAGGCTATGGTCAACCACGAGATCGCTGTGACGAACTCGATTGTCACCGCTCAGAGAACTTCCGCCAAGGCTGCGCACACGGATGCGGAGCGTCAGCGGAAGGCCGCACTGGCTGATCAGTTGCAGTTGGCTATGATGCCGATCTTGGCACAGTATGATGTTCTCCTCGACAATCCGGCTGTCTCCGAAGACACTCGGCAGAAGGCGCTGGTCGCCGTCATGGAGGAGCGCAACAGGCTCGTGCAGGAATTGGGTATCACAGTCAAGGACGCGGGCAACGCTGCCGCGCGCACGAAGCTGTTCAACTCTTACACGACTAGCATCCCCGCCCACACCAAGTGGACGAAGGAAGAGGCGCAGATCGACTTGCACATCGCTCAGGGCAACGTAGGCGATCTTTCCTCGAAGGAACTCCAGCGGCGCGCTTTTAAGAAGGAGACCGCTCGCCGGAACAAGCCGCACGAGGAAGCCTTCCGCAAGGCGGGTGGAGGCCCGGAGGCCGAGGCTGCTTACTATCAGGCGGTCAACGCTGAGATCAACACCATGTATTCTGACTTGGGTGCTGTCGATCCCGACATGCGCGACAGCGAGAGTGCTATCGCCCTGCGGCCCTTGCTCGATAAGGACGGCAACCCCGACAAGGATATCGTCGGTATGGTCGAACGCTACAACGCGATGGTGCAGATCAACCCGACGGTGGCGCAGAGTTACCTCACAGAGAAGGCACGTGTCGTTGTCAACGCCATTAACCAGATGGCCGGACAGAGCGGCATCATCGCCCAAGGCGTGGGCGACCTCTCGACCTCTATGGTCACAAAGAGTGCAGCGACCGGCTTCGCCAAAGCGCAAGAGACGCAAGTCCTGATCGCCGACGCCATCGCTGACCAACTTGAGTTCGACGACGCTCACGGCTGGTTCCAGTTTCAGGCAAACTTAACTGGAGACGTGGACGTCGGTGACGAACTGCTCACTCTACCATCCGAGCAGGCACGGGCCAACGGCGTGGATACGCGGGACAACTATCGCATGGCCGTCGAGAAAGAGGTTGCGCGGCTGTTCCGCACGACCCCTTCGGTGCAGCCGCACTTGCTGGTGGACACCGCCGTGGAGAACGTCAAGAAAAACGCTGCCGTCATCGGCGGCAACTTCGTGCAACTCGACCGGAACATCAAATTCGAAATGTTTGGTGGCCGGGCCAACCAGTTTGAAAAGGCCAACCTACCGCATCTCGCGGTGCTGGCCTATCTCCAGACTGAGGCCGTGCAGGCTGAGCACCAGTTCATCGGTCAGTTCGCTCCCGCAGAGCGCCTCCCCGGCGTGATACAGGACGTGCTGAGTGAAGGGCTGTTCGGCATGATCGGTGACATCGACGAGGGCTTGGCCATCATGGAGCGCAGCACGGCTGTGCATCGGAATGTCCGGCCCTTCCAGACTTTCGTCGACGCGCAGGGACATCTCTACGCGCAGATCGAGATGCCAAACGGACACTTGTCTGAGCGCATCGAGCTACCTCTCGCCGCCGTAGGCGCTGCCTACATGGCTGCGAACGAGAGGCAGTTCTAACTAAGTCCCCCGGCCACAACGGTCGGGGGCCACCTTATTCACAGGAGAGCCACATGGCACACGCGAAATTGCCCGAGACGGGCATCGACACGACGCTGCTAGTGCCCGAGGCTTCCACAGCGCCGGGCTCGTTTCGTTCGGCTGCTCAGATCACAGAGGACGAGCGGGAGGCCGCAGACGCCAGCCCTGCACTGGTAGACATCCCCGGCACTCGGGCGCACACAGAGCGTGACGTAGCCGAGGCCCAGCAGAGCACACTCGGCAACGTAGTCGATGGCGTGCTGGAGTTCACCGCAGTTGCGCCGATCTACCGAAAGATCAAAGACGAGGGCTGGACCGGGCTGGTCGGCCTTCGCGAGGATGCGGATGGCTACGACAAGCGGGAGTTCGCCAAGAACGCGGACCCGCGGCTCGACCGCCACATGATCGACGATATCCAAGACGAGCCCAACCTGCCCGCAGCTATGCGTGCGCACCAGCGCTACGTGGACGAGCTTGATCGGCAGGAGCGCATGGCCGTGCAGATGCCCGGCTCTGGGCTGGCGCACTTGGTCGGCGCGTTCTTGGACATCGACGCTCCCCTGTTCCTCGCGTCCGGTGGTGCCTATGGTGCCGCCAAGGTGACGCAGAAGACGATCAAACTCAGCCAGCGTATGGGCCTGACCTACAAGGCAGGCGAGCGGCTGGCTTCCACCGTCGCGGGCATCAACGCTGGTGTGCAAGGCGGTGCCCTCGTGGGTGTTGGCGAGTTCACCACCAAGGAAACCGCTACATGGGAGAACCTCGCGGCGATCCTGCTGGCCTCCACCATCTTGGGCGGCACGCTCGGTGGCGTGGCGAACACTGGCAAGCGGCTGCACGCAATCGAGGCTGAGAAAGAGTTCCTCGACCGCGTGCGGCGTGATGACCCGAACCTCAAGGAGACGCCGGACATCGACAACGGCCTTAACTCCAACGAGACCGTGGCCCCTGACGAAGTGAACCTCTTCACCGCCAAGGGCGACGAGACAGAGCCGGTGCAGAACGTGTTTAGCGACCCCGAAACGGGCGCAACCGTGATCGGTGGTGAGCAACCCCGAAGTCTGGGTGCTGCTGCTACCGGAACCGGAGGTAGACCCCAGCGCGTGCTCAATGACCCGCTAGGGCCTATTGGCCGCGAGGAGGCTGAGATCATCGACAGGACCGACCGTATCCGCTACGAGAGCGGCTTTCTCGAAAAGAAGCAAGAACTGGCGCGCAGTGCGTGGACAAAGCTCGCGCACAGCAAGCTCGGGCGCTTCGGTGTGGACAACTTTGTGCGGCTCTACGAGAGCCAGAGTTCCACGCTGAACTTCCTGAGCAGCCATGTCTTCGAGAGCGCGAGCGGCATAGGCCGCGGACGTGCCACTGCCTCCGTAATCATGGACAACTTCCACAGGCGCATCCAAACGCACATCGGCGATAAGATTAACCCGTTGATGCATAAATGGGCCACGGAGAACAACAGCAGCTTTCTCGGTTCCGGTTATAACATCAGCAGCGCTGGCAAGCGAGCGTTCAATCGCGAGCTTATGCTGGAAATGTCTGACCGCGCAATGGGCCGGACTTCCCGCAGGAACCGGCACGTTGTCGAGGCCGCGGACAACTACGAGGCGGCAGGCAAAGAGGCATTCAAGATCGGCAAGGGCGAAGCCGGGCAACACGCTGTTGACGGCTTCGAGCACTTGCCGGAGCGCCGGGGCTACAATCCCTATCGTTGGGATGGAGCCAGCATCGAAGCGTTGCTCGCGAACGGTGTTCGCAGGTTGGACCTAGAGGAGGCGATGGCCGCAGGCTACCGCTCTGCTGGGATGGACCTAGGCAAGGACGCGAACAAGGTCGCCAAGGCTGTTATTCATCGCGCGCTCGCGCGCGAGAACGATCTGGACAGCAGTGTGTTCACTTTGCTGTCCGGCGACGGTCGTGAGTTCATGGCCGAGAGCCTGCGCATGTCTGGCCTGAACGACGCCGAGGTCAAGAACCTGATGACACGCCTTGTAGGCAGTGTCGAGGATCGGGCCAAGGAAGGCTTCGCGAAGTCGCGGAACGAGATTGATCTCGGGATCGCTGTCAAGAACTCGAAGGGCGAGGACATCAAGCTCGTCGACATGATGGAGCAGGACATGCACCGGACATGGCAGCGATACTCGCGGCAAATGTCTGGAGCGGCTGCTCTCGCCCGGCAAGGTATCACCAACCGGGCACAGCGCTCTACGTTCATCAAGGCCGCACAGGCTGAGCAACGCGCGCTGGGCGAGGAGGTCATGGAGACCGATCTCCTGCAAGCTATGTTCAGTCACTTCAACGCAGGGCCGACACACGGCTTCTTCGATGGCGTGACGAACGTGGGCGTGGGGCAGTTCGTGGCCACGGCCAAACGCCTCGCGAACCTTGGCCTGCTGGAAAAGCTCGGCATCACTCAGCTTGGTGAGACCGGGGCGATCATCGGGCAGGTTGGCGCCCGAAACTTCTATCGCCGTGGACCTATGGTTCTGTGGGATAAGCAGATGCGTGAGGCCAACCGGGTGTTGCTCAAGGACGTGGCGTATGTCACGGGTGACATCGGTCGAGATCAAACCTACTTCGCCGAGTGGTTCGACATGGACGACGTAAGCAACAACGCGAAGAACTCGTGGCTCAAGCGCGTGAGTGCGCTGTCCAGCAACGGCGCGTTCGTTCAGTCCTACACGAGTGCCTTTAACCATGTGCGGAAATACCAGCAGCAGATCGCTACGCTGGGTATGATCGACAAGGTGATGCGGACGCTCAAAGAGGGCGACTACGAAACGATGCTGACACGCTTTGAGGACGACTTCGGCCTCGGGCGCGCTGAACTGGATGGTATCCAGCGCATGGTGGACGACGGCCTGATCACTTTCCACCCGGAGGGGCACGTTAAGGAACTGAACCTCAAGGACTGGAACCCGAAACTACGGGAGACCTTTGGCGCGTCAATGGCCCGGAACATGAACCAGACGGTGCAGAAGTCCCTCGCTGGAGAGCAGGATGCATGGATGCACACGGGCTGGGGCTCCGTCATGACCCATCTGATGACGTTCCCTATGCAGGCGTTCCAGAAGCAGTTCATCCGCAACGCGCGGCACCTGGACATGCAGGGCTTCGCGGCCATCAGCTTCGGCATGGCCACGGCTATGATCGCAGTCAATGTCCGAGATGTGATCGACGGAAGAGACCGCTCACAAACAGACCGGAGTGTGGCCGCGTTCACCTACAACAACATGACCGGCTGGATACCGATGGTCACAGACCCCGCGATGACTATCATGGGTCTGGAGGATTATCGGATCAATCCGTTCGGGCATCACGCGAGTGTGGTTCCGCCCGTGTTCACTCAGGCCGACAGTCTGCGGCGGGCACCCGGAGCGTTGCTCACCGCAGCAGCCGGAGAACCGGACTACTACGACATGCAGGCGTTGAAGGCCCTCCCGTTCGCGGGCACCTACTTCGCCAGTCGTATCTTCAACTGAACGACGGGCCGGGGCAAGCGCTCCGGCCCACCACCCAACAGGAGGGCCAAGGATGGCTTACAGCACAAACCAGTTCACCTACGCGGGTGGCGCGCAGACCTTCACCCTGTCCCTAGGACTGGGCTACTTGGAGGAGGCGGATATAGCAGTCTACGTTGTCGGGGAACTCGACGGCAGTAGCAACCAGATTTACCGGACATTCACCTTCGACAGCGAGTTCGTCGTGCGAGTGACCGAGAGCCTCGACGTCGACGACGAAGTGGTTGTGGAGCGCACCGTGTCGAAGACCGCGTTCGAAGTGGACTTCGAGACCGGCGGGTCTGTGACCGGGCGCAACCTGATGATCCAGTTCAAGCAGCAGTTCATGCTGATGCAGGAGTTGCTCGACGGGCGCATCGACGGCACCGACGTAACGGCACAGGCGACCATAGCCGCCGCTGGCGCAGTCAGTGCGAACACCAGCGCCATCGCTGCACTGGCCTCCGAGGTCGCTGCTGCGGCTTCCGCGGCGTCGATCAACCTCACGGACTACGTCAAGAAGGATGGCTCCGTGGACTTCACGGCTGTGCAGGTCGGTATCACTCCGGTTCTAGCCGCCCATCTTGCCACGAAAGACTACGTGGACGGAGCAGGCGCGGGTGCGGCGTGGTTGCTGGACGGCTCCGTGGCTATGACTGGACTAGCGAAGCTCAAGGTTGGAACCTCTCCGACGCATGACGATCACGCGGCCCCAAAGAAATATGTGGACGACCAGATCGTTGCTGGTATCGCGCCCAAGGCACCGTTGGCGTCTCCGACGCTCACAGGCACGCCTGCGGCCCCTACGGCTGCTCCGAGCACCGACACGACCCAGATCGCCACCACGGAGTATGTGCAGGCGGAGATCGCCGCTCTGCCCTCTGTGGGCCTCGCGTGGACCTTCGTGGAGAACGTGTATGACTTCGGGGGCGACGGCATCTTGGCCTCTGCTGAAACCAGCAACTTCGTGGACGGCTTCGAGTATATGCTGGACTTCAACTCGTGGTCGAACAACGATGGTGGTCAGGCTAGAGGCACCATAGACTTCTACGGCGAGACGGCTGCTGCCTATCAGGGCGAACGCTGGGCGGCGGCGAACCTAAACTCTTCGGCTACCCCATCCGGGTTCCTGTTTTTGCCGACCGTGCGTTCCTCCCTCGCTGTCCACTTCGTCACTGGTGCCATGCAACGGGACAACGATGATCTCGACAACCAGTGGTCGGGCACATGGATAATGGCCGCGCAGAAGGTTCTCAAGGCGAAGATCGCCTTCGACACTTCTAGCATGGACGGCGGCACCGTGAAACTCTATAAGAGGGCACTCTAATGTCGATGAAAGCAGTATGGAGACGGACCGGCACTGGGCCTCTGACGCGCAGGATCGTTCCACTCACGGTGGTGGAACAGCGCGAGCATGACGCTGTTCATCCGCCCGAGGAAGTCACCAAGTTGAGGCTCGTGCGCGCACTGCGCTCCGCGGGCCATCTGGCTGCGGTGCAACAGCACATGAACGGTGCACCGCCTTCCGCCGTCAAGGAAGACTGGGCAGTTGCATCTGCGATTGCCCGGCAGGACGAAATCATCGTGGAACTCGTCGCAGTTCTCGGTATCACCGAGGAGGACATGGACGCGCTGTTTGTGTTGGCCGAGTAATGGCACCACGCGAAGACCCCGGATACACCAAGCTCCTGCTGTTGGTCGGTGAGATCGCTGGGGATGTGAAGAACATCCTCACTCACCAGTCACGGCAGGACGACCGTATCGACCGTAACGAGGCTCGACAAGGCGAGACGAATGAAGACATGCGAAAGCGTATCATCGCCCTTGAGAAATTCAAGGGCAAGATGCTCGGGATCGCGCTCGTCATCCCGCTCGTTGTCAGCCTCTTGTGGTTCATCCTAGAGAGGTTCACCTGATGGCAAAAGGATCAGCCAAAGAACACACGATGGGCAACCTGCACGACAGGATTGCTCGCGTATTCGAGAAGGTGCTTGCCACCTACGAGAAGCGACTGGACGCCGTTGACGGACTTGATGCAACAGTCACCGCGGATTTGGGAGAGGACATGCTGTCCCTCCTGATGGGAGACAACATCATGCCTAACCCCGCCATGCTCGCTGCCGTGACGAAGTTCCTCAAGGACAACGACATCTCCTATGACACCGAAGAGGTCGAGAAGCTGTCTGCGACTGAGGAGCGCCTTGCGGCACGTAGGGCCAAGCGCACTAATCTGTCGTCCCTGACCAAGCTGGCGCTCGTCGAGAATGGCTGAGCGGCAGTGGACGGCAGGTGAGAGATGGGCTGAACTCAAGCTACTCCAGAAGGAGTATGCCGAGTTCAGCACCTTCTTGTTCGATGTCATTGAGGGCCTGATGGGCTTCAAATGCACTGCCGTGCAGCTTGACATCGCAGCCTTCCTTGAGCACGGCCCGCAGTATCGCATGATACAGGCGCAACGTGGTCAAGCGAAGACAACGATCACCGCAGCCTATGCTGTGTGGAGGCAGATACAAGACCCTACGACCCGCGTGTTGATCATCAGCAGCGGCTCCGACATGGCCACAGAGATCAGCGGCTGGATCATCCAGATCATCATGGGCATGGAGGAACTCGAATGCCTGCGCCCAGACCGCTCTACGGGGGACCGTGCATCTGTCAAAGCCTTCGACATCCATCACGAGTTGAAGGGACCGGAGAAGTCGCCGTCCGTGGCTTGCGTCGGCATCACGTCGAACTTGCAGGGCAAGCGCGCCGACCTCCTGATCGCGGATGACATCGAGAGCAGCAAGAACTCCATGACGGAGGTCCAGCGTGCTCGCCTCGTGCACTTGACGCGAGATTTCATCTCGATCTGCTCGCTGGGCGAGATCATCTACTTGGGCACGCCCCAGAGCATCGACAGCGTTTACAACGGCCTCTACAGCCGTGGTTACGTCATCCGCATTTGGCCGGGCCGGTATCCGACCCAGAAGGAGCAGGACAACTACGGAGAGCACCTAGCTCCCAGCATCGCCGCAGCAGTGGCTAAAGACCCGACGCTCCGAACTGGAGGCGGGCCTATGAGCAGCCGCGGGCAGGCCACGGACCCCGTGCTCCTACCCGAGGACGTTCTGATCGCCAAGGAGATTGATCAGGGCGCTGCATACTTCCAGTTGCAGCATATGCTCGATACGCGCTTGAGTGATGCAGAGCGGTTCCCGCTGAAGTCGGCGAAGATCGTCTTCATGCACATCAGCCGTGATCGCGCACCGCTGCATATCAACTTCCAGCCCTCCCCGCCGCAGCGTGTTCACACACCCGCGGACTGGCCGATCACGGACCACTACTATAGGGCCTCTGGCTTCGGTGAGGACTTCGCGCCATTCGTATCGACGCACATGTATGTCGATCCTGCCGGTGGCGGGCAGAACGGCGATGAGACCGCCTACGCGGTATCCAAGATGCTCGGGGGCAAGATATTCCTCGTAGACGAGGGCGGCGTGCCCGGCGGGCTCGATCACAGCAGTCTGGATATGCTGACCGAGATCGCCGTCGAGTGGAAGCCTCATCAGGTCGATATCGAGGAGAACTACGGCAAGGGCGCACTCAGTGCGGTCTGGACGCCGCTCCTACAGAAGGAGCACGCCTGCGAGATCGTGGACGTGTGGGAGACCGGCCAGAAGGAACTCCGCATCATCGACACGCTGGAGCCGATCATCGGCGCTGGGCGTCTGGTGGTGGACGAGGGTCTGCTGGCCAAGGATTGGGAAGCCACTGTGGACTATCCGATCAGCAAAAGGACATCATACTCGTTCTGGTATCAGCTATCGCGTATCACTCGCGAGCGCGGTGCCCTCACTCACGACGACAGGCTCGACGCCGTTGCAGGCACTTGTCGGCACTGGATCGACAGTCTCAAGGTCGACGAGGACCAGCAGATCAAGGCGGCGAAACGCGCGGCCTACGAGAAGATGATGCGAAACCCTCTGGGCAACGGTCGCACACCCGCCGGGTGGAACGACATGATGCTCGGACGGAACCGTTCCCCCAATGCGTTCAACCGTAATCGGCGGCGCTTTTGAAACCCACGGAAGGAATGACTATGGACAAGGAGAGCAAGCTGTCGATGATCGACGTTCCGATCACGCAGCCAACGACTATCGAACCTGTGCCACAAGAGGAGCCCTTGATCAATTCGCAGAAGCTACCGTGGCCGCAGGACGTGCTCGGCATCACCCACCGGCTTCGCCGCGAGGGGTGCCGGGCCATCGGGCGCATGGACGGCAAGGAGCCGAACCTCCAGTTGTTCAAGGACACGCTCCGGGTGCTCGCAAGGCACGCCGAGGCGAAGATCGCACAGCAGCGCGAACTCCGGAAGCGACGGAGTGGAGAACTCCTCGCTGACATGGAGCGCCGGGCGGCGATCAACGCCGAGAACCTAATGCGTCAGGAGCGGGCTTTGCAGAAGCAGATCGACGGTCTGCACGGCAGGCTGGTCCGCGTGCAGGAGGCAAGCAAATGATGGACTTCTTCAATGGTGTGCGTCCGATGTTCCGCAGAGGCAAACTCACACCGGAACAGGTGGACGGCCTGACCGCCATCGTAAACTTCGGGCGCGACGAGCGTTATTGTCGGGCGCATCTAGCCTACGTGCTGGCCACTGCCTTTCACGAGACCGGCCAGCAGATGCAGCCGGTGCGCGAGGGTTTCTGCAAGACCGACGCAGGCTCGCGTCGAGCCGTCGCCCGGCTGTTCGCCAAAGGCATCATCAGCCGGAACTACGCCCGGCCAGATGCCAACGGCAACAGTTTCTACGGTCGCGGCTATGTGCAGATCACGCACAAGACGAACTACGCGAAGTGGAACCTTCAGAATGACCCGGAGCTTGCGCTGCATCCCGACATGGCGCTCGTCGTGTTGTTCGAGGGTATGCGTAGCGGCAGATTTCGCAAGGGCAAAAGCCTTTCCATGCTTCCCCGCGTTCCGACAGTGGAAGACTTCACGGTCGCGCGCGGTATCGTCAATGGCGACGTTCGCCGCAACGGCACAATGATCGCAGGCTACGCTATGATCTTCTACAATGCGTTGCAGACTGTGGTCTGATAGGAGAACTGACATGAACAATGCAAAATGGGCCGGAAACCTCCGGCATTGGCTCGGGATCATGGGCGCTGCCCTGATCGCTGGCGACTTCGTAGACGTCTCCATGTGGGACCAGTTCGTTGGTGGCATCATGGCCGCGGCGGCGATGTATCTCTCGTGGACCTCTCCCGCGAAACTCAAGAGCGAGGGAGATGACGCATGAAGATGGTGCTCCTCGCGGGCGCTCTGGTCCTCTCACTCGGCGGATGCTCTGGCATGGTGCTCCCCGGAGGGACCAGCGTCAACGCGCACCCCACGGCGAACGCCATGCGGGACTGCGCCATGCTGGCTGACGTCCTGACGCCGGGCGTCTCGCCCGCCGCGGTCATGACCCTGCTCCGGCAGGCTTACAGCGCTCTTGGGGTCGACCCGCAGACTGCCATGCGTAACTGCGCAACGATCATGGACTTCATCGAAGATGCTGGGCAGACCGGCGAGTAACAAGGAGCCAGCACATGGCACGAAACGCGAGAATTACCTGCCCCGCTGGGGTATGGACACGGCTGACTGCCGCGGATGCCGCGGCAGACATCAGCATCATGCTGGCGAACTGGGTTCCAGTCTCGCTGCAAGCCACTGCCGATGCCACTACGCCCACCGACGCCCGAGGGCCGCTGGAGCTTATGGGCAAAGGCGACGGATGGTCCGAGGCGACCATCGTGGAGAAGTTCCCCGGCGTCGCTGCTGCGGTGAACATCTGGGCCAAACCCATAGAGGCGGATATCGGTCTGGGCGCAGTCGACGCCGTGATCGGTATCTCTCATGCGTAATGACTGTCGCGCGCCCGTGGTGGCTCACGAACAGTGAAGTTCGCATAAGTCCCGGCAAGGGCGGCGGCAAAGGCAACGACAAGACCAGCGGCGGCAAGGGCGGCGGCAAGACTGGCGGAGGCGGTGGCGGTGGCCGCGGCAAGGGCGGATGGTCAGGCAGCGGCCCCGGTGGTGGTGGCGGCGGCGGT
>Ga0114923_10000227_pt1 | contig 46763 bp, 81 predicted proteins | sample SumtaG_FD_89578 | JGI IMG/M metagenome (GOLD analysis project Ga0114923, IMG submission 89578) | Deep subsurface microbial communities from Indian Ocean to uncover new lineages of life (NeLLi) - Sumatra_00157 metaG | ecosystem: Environmental > Aquatic > Marine > Oceanic > Sediment | place: near... | reverse complement strand
GCAAGAAATCATCGTTTAGCTTCCCTGATTAAAGGAGGAGGACAGCAGGCTCTTGAAGTGCTCGTATTTATTTGTAAGAGAACGTATCTATCCTATGCCTCTTTTGTATAGACATTTATTTCTTCTGGAACAAAACACATAGCAGCAGAAGTCATATTGTCTGTTTCGTTACACCAAGCACTTTCAGTATATATCCAACCACCAAATACTCTCCTTACAATTACATCGTGGGACTTACACGGGAGAATTATTGTGGCGTGCAATCCCATATTTAGTAATTCTTCTCTGGTCATTCTCTATCCCTCTTTCTCTCTGGCGATGGCAGCTTTAGATTGCTCTGCAATTTTGTCTAATTCGTCGATAATTCTTAAAATCGCAGAGTGGCCATAGATTGTGGTCGATGGATATTTTTTATTCCATTTCACGAAAGCCTCGCACACAGCCAGCAAATCTTCCCGGCTGGATTCCAAACGGTCGATGATGTCCTCAGCTTCGTGCAATAACTTTAATGCAACACTACACTGTTCCTCTGTTGACCGAGTATCCAATATTGCACAAGTAACCTTTTGCCTAAACTCCCCTGCCGGTGGTCGCTCTTTAGATTCGAGTTGGTCGCAAGCTTCCTCTAATAAGGTAATCTCTGCCCGTCTTGGTATTTCTGTTTCGTACATCTTGACGAAACTTTTTATTTTCTCCACAAACTCAATTGCTACTTTTGTGTTTGTCATCGCTCTAAGTCCCTTGCTCAAGTAATTCTTTCAGCTTGTCTCTTAAGTCCTTACAGGTTCGCTCCCAATCGCGCCAGTTGCATCTTCCTTTTTTCCAATCTTCAAAAGCATCGATAACGTGTCGCCACAAATCTATGCCGCCGCCATAGCCACATCTATAAATAGTGGTTTTCCCAAGGACACAATGGCTACATTTCATATCGTTGCCGTAAACTCTTTTGTAATAGTGACATAAGCCACAATGAGTAGAAAGAAAAATATAACCCTTTGTTCTTTTGTATTTCGCTCTCAATTCCTTAGCCGTAGCCGTATAAAGCTGATTCCAATGCTCGTAAGAGACTTCCAGTGCGCCTTTGGCCGTCTTTGACCTACGCTTGATTTGGGATATTGTTAGCCAACGCATCATTTTTTTTTTCTCCAAAGATTTTATCTGTTCCAAAAATAGTCCGGCGTATTTCATGCGGGCGCGGGGGGTTTTGGCATCTTCCCACATCAGAAACGGCTTATCATTTCTGGCATATATATTGGCACAAAAGCCATATACAGTATAATACGGACAAGCATAATTACATTCACTAATCGATTGGGGTAATCGTTGCTTCCTATTATTGTAAAGACAAAGCCAGCACCAATGAGCATCATTAAGTCCTTTGCAATCTTTGTATTTCTCCCATTCCGGCCAATCCTCTTTCTTCTTCCCCGTCTCAGCCAGCCATTCCCAAAGAGCAATACACAATTCAATAGCTTTTTTTCTTGTTAATCGCATTGTTTTCTCCAATTACTGTTAAAATGCAGAGACGGGCAGGATACCTTTCAGTAGAGCCTACCGTTAGCGTGAGCGGGTGGGATTTGAACCCGAATATGCACTATTCCACCAGAATAGAAAATACATACTCTACACGACCTCCAGCTTTCTGGGCTGGCGAGCTACCATACTGCTCTACCGCCCACGCCGCCGTCTCTGTATTTAGTTGTCAAGAGAGCTACTTAGTCGGCTTGTATTGCAGGTCATTATCCACAATGCCTTGCCATATTTCGGGCGTGTAATCAAAAGCCCTTTCGTCTGGCATCCATTTGTAAGAAATGCTATTGCCATTTTTCTTGTATCATTCTCATTTTTGGCCTCAAAACCGATAGGCAATGAGGTATCTTCTTCGGATCGCCATTTGTATTTTGATAATCGAGGATAATCTTCAGCATCGACAATTGCAAACTTGCCTTGTGTGAGTGGAATAAACCGGCAGAAGGGCGCAGAGTCAGCCGAAGAAGTTGATATACGCCCCCTGACGGTTATGTGCCGTTGATTTGGTTTTTTGGGTGGTATCATTTTTCGGCTGACTCCACTGTACTATTAACTTGTACTACTTTACTATCGACACAAAATACCATATTCCTAAAGTTAAATCAAGAAAAATCTGGCCATTTTCTTAAAATTCTTATCATGACCTATCATTTTCTATGACATTTTTTCGGCACAATTGCTGTAAATCGTTGATAACAAAAGACTTGTTTGGTCAGAAACTATAACATTTATGAGACAAAAAATCTTCGCTTAAATTCTGGCGCATCGGCACTTTCGTAGCTCTCGCCCTGCATACAATCAGGACAAAACACACAACCATAAAAGGGGACAGTTACCCAAACTAATTCTCCACAGTTTTGACAAGGTAGTTCTGCTGCCTCTTTTTTGGTTTCGTGCTTAATCATTCTATTAAGCTACCATAAATCTTCTCAAAAGTCAAGCATAAAAAAATCCGGCCAAACGTAAATTCAGCCGGACTTCTTGAAAGGAACTAAAGATGTGTAAGAAATTCACGCTATCTTTTTAGCTTTACGAGCATCACCCACATCGTTGTAAAGTTCCGCCGCTTTGTCGGGATTCTCGTTCCGGAATTTATCCATTCCTACTTTGGCGGCTGAATATTTATTGGCAAGCTCGTTTCTTTCCCTAACCGTCTTTATGATTTTGGGAGCGCCATAAAGTACACCCGTACCAGCCAATATTTTCAAGGCAATATCTATCATCGGAGCGTAGGGATTGAATGGTCGGGACGCTTCGTTGGCTGCTGTTAGTTGCTCTACAACACTTTCGTCAGCCTTTTCCTTTACGGCTTCGTTGACTACGACAATATCGGCCTGTACCCTGTCAACTTCCTCTGCAAATTTCTCTTGATAGTTGTCCACAGCTACCATCAATTTGTCAACGTCATTCGTGAGCGTTTCGACTTGCTGTGTGGTAGGAATACATCCTGCTACGAGCAGAAGTACAATTATAATTAGTGTTTTCATTGTTTGCTCCTTTCGATTAGAATGTTTTTGATTTCGTTGATTTCCGACCATATATCATTTACGGACTTCTTCAAATGCTTCACGTCATTGTAGAGTATTCCTGAATTGAAAATCAAGCCTGCTATGGCTATTCCCACGATTATCCATTTGGCTAAATCATACATATTAACCTCCAAATTTTTCTATTTCTGTAGCCAAGTGATTGCACAATTCGGACTCTTGATTTAATTGTCGAGTAAGTTTCTCACGCCTGATAACCGCTTCGCCAAGTCGGGCGCATAAGTCCTTGCGCTTGCTTTTGGTTTCGACATTCTTCGCTTTGTTTTCTGTTGCTTTTGGTTTCTTTGCCATTAGTCAAACACCTTTAACATATCTTTTAACTCTTCTTCTCTTTCAATTATAGCATCAAATTGCTCTTGAGCCTCAGCTTTACGGTCTGGAATATGGTCAAGCTCCGTTTGAAGCTCTGCCTTATTATACTCTACTACCACCGGCTCCGGCAAGTCAAAAGTTTCTGTCGCTTCCACGGTATTGTCATCTATTTTTTCGTATGTTTTCATTTGTTCTCTTATACGTGCCTTGCGTGACTGCAATCATGCCAGTCCGTACCGCCATGACATACTAATATCCAACCACCGTATTCTGTGTTTAATGTTTCATCCGCCCCACGGTGAAGATATATTTTTTGTGTCGCACCTGTTTCGTTGTGTTCCAATATTACATTGTTAGCCCCTGCATTTATCAATGCTATATACAATACTTGACCGTCAACTCCACCAGCTAATCCACCGATAGTTACAGCGTTAGAACTGTTATCTATAAACAGTGTATTTACTCCAGATACATCCAAATTATCAGTTGGGCCTACTGTGGAAAATGTTAACGTTGCAGACGATATGGCTCCTGCACCAATATCCAGGTTGCCGCCATTCAAATAACTGTCTCCATTGGAGTATAATAAAACTTTAAGGTCTGCTGAAGCGTTGTAAAGGCGAAGTGCCGCATTATCTAAAGCATAAGAACCTAAATCAGCATTTACGACATCACCTGTTGTGTGTGCCCTTATTGGAGGCGCACCTACTGCATTGGCTTTAACTGTTAGCGGTACTACAGGAGTCGCCGTATTGATGCTAACACCAACAGAATTAACCCTCACCATATGAGTCGGTGCATCACCGTCATTGCCATCGTTTATAAATAAATCCAAATAACCTTTTTCGTCATCGGCAGAGCCATCGTGTGCTGCCTCTAACCTTGCAAGGGTAGTTTCTTCTCCGCCTGATTGTTGTCCTTTGAAATCATGTCTTGATTCACGCCCACCATCTGTATCCTCATGGGTATTATTAAGAGTTATTATATTGCCTTGAAACATATAAGCATCAAGGCCAAAAAACTCCGCCGTATTAGCGGCATATTGCTCCACAGATACATCAAGTGATTCTATACCGCCGAAACCAGTACCAAAACCATAAATTTGAAGTTCTTGGGTTTCGCCTTCTGTGGCAGATTCAAATATAGTGACAGGAATATCGGCTTCTTGTTGCAACCTCAAAGAAACAGGGGAAGAACCTTGAACTGAAATAAGTCCTTTTCCAGTTGCAGTACGAAGACTTAAAAATTCAGCATCATTTTCATCACGAATTATAATATTCCCTCTGCCTGTCCCCTTTCCTTTTATATCTACAAGGGTAGTAGTATTATCTCCTTCGTCTGTCAGAAATACAATAGAACCATCAGTTGGCCTTATATACATATCTGTATTATCGTGATAAATCTGAATCTGGTCGGAAGCATCAGCGGAATTGATAGTTAGACCTGCAAAGGTCGGGCTATCTTTAGTGCCGAGTCCGTGGTCGTCAGCACCGCCGCCTGCGGCCTGTCCAGGCAAACCCAACAAAAGGCCGTGGTCAAGTAGGCCGTTAATGTGCTCAATCGAACATATTCTGCTATTTCTTAGCATTTATTTTATTTTAATCCTCAATCTCAAATTGTGGATAACTTTTGTGATTCTTCTATTCATACTTTATTTTGTAAACTACCTTTTCTAATATTTGTGGAGATAAAATAAACCATTCACCACTTACATTAAATTCCCTTAACCATTCGTGCAATTTTGCTTCAACTCGTTCGTAATCCTTCTTATCAGCCGAAATAATCAACTTTAATGGATAAGGGCAATTAGTTTGCATACCACTTAAACGAGCTTTTACATCACCTGTTGTAAGCCCTATTTTGTAATAATGACTACCTTGGCAATGTATTAAATATATCGTCCCTTTTAGCTCTGAAATCCTTGTGTATAACTTTATTCCTTTTTGTGGATAACAATTTTCTTTCGCTCTATCGTCTTGTATTTTATACACTTGTATCAATACCCCTATGTTCATAACATTTTTTACTTGACAGATTTACCATCATCGTTATAATAGCGCTTCAATGGGAGCAAGATATTCTTTTAACTCCTTAAATACAATATAGTTAGCTAAAGAAAAGAATAAAGAAGTAAAATATAAACGAGCCAATATGGAATTTTTAGCATACATATCGCTTTTTGGGCTAACAATATGGGCTTTTGTTGAACTGTTGCCTAAATTCATTGGCTGTTTTGTAGGTAGAAAATAACTCATTCCATATCCCCTATCCTCATTTCTTGACCAGCCAACAATTTTGCACTTCTCAATAAAGTAGTCATCATTTCGTATTTACCTTCGACATTCTTTGTGTCCCACAATGATTCTGTTTCTTTGAACAACTTATTTATATTGGCTGCAACTCTCTTTTTGTATTCTTTATACTGCTCATCATTCAGTCGCCAATTACCAAAAGTCCTACTAACTCCACCGACACTGAGTTTTATTTCATTCAAGTCTGCAAGTAGCTTCTTGCTGATGTTTTTCTCCAAAAATCTCTCAGATTTTCGTCCTTCCTGTGCCTGCCTCATAAGAAATCTGACACTTTCGCTTTCAAACTTTGCTTCCCGCTCCAAATCTACGATGCCAGGATGATTTACTAATATGTCTCTGTCTAATTCGGTAACTTCAGTCCAAGATAATTGGTCATAATTCTTACCAAAAGTCTGTCTCGAAAGAGAATCTCTCGCCAATTCAAGCTCCGCAAAAGGAGCGATTTCCCAAGTCTGAACACCAATACCAGTAAATGCCAAGCCCGCACTAATCGGAAGTTGAGCATCTGCGCCTTGAAAACGCCAAGCATCGACTGTATCCTGTATGAACAAAGGCACTAAAGATTCAAAGGCAGTTTTGCCTAAGAATTTTGCAGTCGGTTCGACAGGTTCACCGAGAAAAGTTTCGCCGATAAGAATATCAAATCCTCTGCCAGCCGCAGGTGATAATTTTGTGCGCAAGAATTGGACAACTGTATTATCAATACCAAGACTAATTCTTTCTTTCTTTTTAATTTTTCCCGTACCGGTGGATTTTATCTCGCCGGAATATATCCGACCTGCTAATGAAGCCATTGGTTGAAATGCGCCCCAATAGTTATATCTAGTATCGCCGACTTTTATCTTGCCGAAATCAGATGAGCGGGGGTCGGTTTCGACCTCTGCTCCACCCATCTTGGCCATTGCCATAACACCCATACCAGTTGCGAAAAATTCAGCAAGGTCTCTGGCTATGACCTTTCTCGCTAACAATGAAGTTTTCGGACTAATCAAATCTCCTACAACCTGAACACGAGATACTTGAAATCTCGGCGAAAAGAAAGTTGCGTTCAATGCCGTTAATGCGCCTGGTTGAAGAGTTTCCAGCGAACCTCTACCAGTAGCGTGATTAACGAACTTAGCATAATCTTGAAAAGCCTTTGAATTTTTTTTAGGAGTTATGCCCTTTTTAATCCATTTTTGGGCTTGCAAGGCAAATACTTCTCTTCGTTGTTGATTCAGGAATGTTGTAAATGCTCTTTCGGATTGAGCTATACCAGGAATCTGTTCGGCAATTCGAGACATATACATTTCTTCTTTGGCACTGAGTTTCGCAGCGAATCCAGTAGGAGACGAATGAACACCAAATCTATCAGCCAGTTTGCCAAACTTTGTTGTCTTTGTAATACGTTCAATATCATCGGCATATTTCAAACTTACCGCAGCCCGCATAGACCTACCAAAAGCCTTCATAGACGCTACTGGATGCGACACAGAAAAGATAATGCCCTGCCTACCTCCGGCGGATGCATCATAGGATGCTAATATAGCTCTTGGTAGATTGATAATTTCAAAAGAGACGTCCTGTATAATAGACGATATTGATTGTTTTCTAAATAATGCCTTAGTTAATTCTCTGCCGAATACCGCTTCCAAATTTGCAATTTCGCTTTTGGTTATAAGAGTTCCTTTTAGCAGTTTATCAAGAGACAAAAAAGCTCTGCCCTTATCAAATCCGACACCAAGTTGAGACGTATTGACCAAATTGAATAATACATCTATTTCTTGTGGAGATAAGTTTGAGTTTATCGGAGTGAAATCAGGGATGGGTGCTTTGCCGCTTAATGCGCCTTTCGTAGCCCTTACTAATCTTGCGCCTTCGACATTCTTTTGCACAGTAGCTAACTTTGCCGCTTTACGCTGTCGGTCTCGGTGTAATAATAATGCCTTCCTGTTCCGCAAAGGTTTAGCTTCTTTAATCAACCTAATTAGTTTTTGGGTTACAGTAGCAGCATCGGTTGGATGAGGAACAGTTGTCGATTTTATAGGAATCTTTTTTACTTGTGATGCGGCCTTATGTAATCTTTTAATCGCCTTGACTTCCGCTCTCGTAAGTTTTGCTCCTTTAGCAAGAGAAGCAGCGTCTTTGGCCGTTGTTGCTGATTGAGACATTTTCATTAGGCCAGCTAACGCTACTGTTTGCAATGCTATATCGCCCACAGGCGCATAATACCAAGGGGCTTCTTGGCCTACTATTCTCTTAAATGAATCTGCGCCTACTTCTCCAAAAGATTTTACATCATCGGCAAAGCCAGGCCAGAGTACGAGAGACTTCAAGGCGTCCTTGCCGGATTCAAGGAAATCTGCGACTTCTACACCCTCAGTATCTTCACCTGCCAATTGCCTTATGGCTTCAACGGCTAACTTATTTAATTCTTGGGCTTTTTTAATTTCCTCATTTTGCGAAATTATTCCCGCTCTTCTCTGATGGGCAAGCCTTGTGATTTCTCGGTTCCTTGCCGCAAAGATTGTATGCCTTTTTATTGGGCCGATAGCCGATTTTGTTAATGGGTCATACATCATTGCGTGAGTAATAAACTTGAATCCCCTATTAGGAAGCGCATATATATACGATGATGCTTTTAACGCCCATTTTACAGGCTCTCTAACAGCGGCTATTTCGTGTTTAAGCAGCTCACCCAAGGGGTCAGGGACGCCCTCAGCGGCCACTGGAGGCTCACTTGGGTCAAATACGTCTATTAACCCATCCATATCCTGATATAGAGGACTCTCGTCAAGTTCTCTGGTAAAGTCCATTAACTCTTGACTGAGAATTATCGAGTCGGCTTCAGGTAAAGGGATGTTCTCCTGAACGGATAAATCGAAAGTCTTTTCAGCCCTATCAACTACCCCCGCCTGAGATTCCCTGGGTGGTACTATATCTCTTTTCCGGTAATCTTGTAACAGATTATCAAGGGTCATTCGATTGCCTCAATTATCACTTCCGAAGGCGCGCCACGCATAGTCAATTCCCAAACCTTAGCTTTATCGTCTGTAGATAAATCACGCCAAATATCCTTAAAGTCGATGTTAGGTGGGGTTTTCATTATTGCCCTATCAGGATTTTGGCCGTCAAATTCTTTTAGTAACTGGTCAACTGGCATATCGAGTTGCTCTGTTAGTATCTCTTGAGCAACATATATTTGCTTTTGAGACCATTCGGGATTCTGGTCAATCTGAGACCTTAACTGTTTCCTGAATCTGCCGTAATTCCATCTCTCAGCTTGGTTTTTCTTTATCGCTATATTGAATAAATTTATAGCGGCAATGTCCTTAATTACTTCGGCATTTTGTCTCGCTAATTTTATCGCACCTAAATCGCTTTCGGTCAGTTCGACTAACGTAGGAAGCGTAGCAGACATAGCATCTGTGAAAGCCCTATTCTGCATTGTTTTCGTAGCTACAATATCCTTGCTACGGATTGTTCGCTGGTCATCTCTGTCAAGTTCGCCTTTTTTGTCTGCGTACAATTCTTCAAAGGCAGCAGGTGACATTGTACCTCTTTCAACAGATTCAGATGCACGGGTAAGTTCATCGTAAACATCCTCGTTAGACTCATCTGCTACTTTAGTAGAGTTGATTTTAGAGAAATATGTCGGTATCTTCTCAGCTGCTTTGATTTTATCCTCATCGGAAATTGTCGGGTCGGCATCTATCGTATCTATCATAGCATCAATATCAACGTCCCCGTCTCGTATCTTGCCATAAGCATCTACTATTGCAGCGTTTACAGCAATCTCAGAATCCGATACGGCTTTTTCGCCAACGGAATTTGCATAATCTCGAATAGCCTCCAAGTCTGTATTAGATAATAAAGCAAATTCATCAAGTGCTTTCTTACCGGCCTTTCTTGCCTTAAGTTCGGCGTCAATAAAACTTTTCATTAGCTCCGGCTTGACGGCGGCCTTGTCCATTAAATCTTTTTTAGCATTTTCCACCATCTCCTTAGTGGCCCGCTCTTCTAACTCTTCCTTAAATTTAGCGGCTTCAGCAAGAGGCATATTCTTGAGTTGTTCATCCAGTAAAACTTCTGCTTCGGCTATAGAACTTACATCTCCTTCAATGAGTGCAGTTTCATATGCCTCTGAAGTCTTTATGAGGGCATCTCTATTCGTAGCTTGGATATTGGCTAATTCAGCTATATCAGTAAATCTGTCAGCTTTTATATTTGTATTGCTATTTACTATTTCTCTTGCATCTGGAGATAAATCTAACTGACTAACTTTTGCTCTTGCCTTATTTAGTTCATCTAACCTGATAGCTTTGTGTTCAGTTAATGGTTTACCAATTATCCTTAAAGCATATTCCCTTTCAGCGTTATCCATTATGGCATTTGCATCTGTAATTCCTATCCTGTCCTGAGCATCACGTTTACGCTTGGCAAGTTCTTGTTTGACCTTTCTCTCTTGCTCAAGTTTCAAGCCTATATCTTTTGCCGTTTCACCTGCAATCCTCAAAGCCTCTGCGCTCGAAATATCGGCAGGAAAACTTCTTGGGTCAACAAGCTGTGCCTGCGGTACTGGTATCTGTCCTTCAGATGTAAAACGCTCTACTCTTGCCAATTTAATTTACCTCGGTAATACTGTTGCACCGCCTGAAAACGTAGAAAACCTTTGTTGTGTCGTAAAAGCCGGTGTCGTACCAAACGTGCTTGGCGAACCTGCTGTTGAAGCATCAATCCCAGGCGGAGTTCTTAAAAGAGCAGCCGTACCCGCCGCACTAAGTAATGAACCCGTAGCCTTAATATAAGACAGTCTTTGTGCCTGCTTACCTAAAGTCTTTGCCCAACGGCCTTGAGCGGCTATGATAACACCTCTTTCTCGCAACGCACCTGCCCTGAATACTCCCCTTCTGAGGGCTAAGTTTCTTTCTATAGAAAACTGGGTTGCTGTATCCACAAGCGCAGCTAAGGTAGCACCTGCAAGGCCGGTTGCCTGCTTGCCTATTACTGCCAACTGCCTTGCCTGGAATATCTTCTGCTTGCGGACAATACGTCTCTCTTCTAAGCGAGAAGCGGCTTCTTCGGCTTTGGCTTGGCGGTTCAGGGACTCTTGATTTCTTAACGCTATCTTCTTAGCAAACGAACCTTGAGCCTTGGCTATACGCCCTTCTTGTATCTGTCCTGCGGCCATCAAACCGCCACCTATTAGTATTGCTGCTGGAGCCATTAAGTTATCGTATATTTATAATAGATATTACCTTTGTACTTTTGAGATTCACCTGTTTTCTTCAAGCCTATCATTCTTGCGAGTTTATCACCTTTGCAGAAGTCCTTTACTATGTAAGTTGAAATCTCTATCTCACCTATAGAATCCACCATAGCAGTATAAGTCTCTCGGATAGTTCTTGCCCATGTATAAGCTGCTTTCCTGCACTTCTTGGACACTTTTACCCATATCAGACCTTCGGTATCGGAAATAAAAGTAATACCACCACAACCCATTATCTTACCATCCTCTATTGCAGTTACAGCTACGCTTCGTTTCCCTACTTGAAGATTCGGCAATAAAGGCGAGAATGGTTCTACGGCATCTTTAATTTTCGCCCAGTCGGAGTCTTTGTATAATCTCATTATCACACCTCCACCTCTGTTATCGTAGCTAAGACCGTAAAGGGTACGGGGTCATCGGATAGAATAGTTGTGTAGTTATCCTCATTAAACCCGCCTTCGGTAGCCCGCTTGTTCGCATCTGTATCGGCAGAATCCGTACTGTAAACTGCTTCTATAGGTTTTAGGTACTCCGTACCGCCGTATTCTGTACCCGCAGAGCCTAACAGCGACCTGATATATCTTACAGTTACCGAGATTACCCGCTTGATTTTGGTCTGCAATGCGCTCGGAACTTGCGGTACGGCAAGCCTCATAGACCTTCCCTTCATTATGTAAGAAAGACCTACTTGATATGTATATACCGTTGAGGCTATTGTAATTGAGCCACCTGAAACAATTTCCGTTCCAACTACATTACCACCTGCCGTTACCTTGACAGTTTCTCCTTCAAGATGGCCAAGACCGGTTATAGTCGTTACGCCAGTAACGCCGACCTCTCTGATAAATCCATCTGTTACGGTTTCTGAAAACTGAATTAGCGTAGCACCGCCAGACGTAGTTGCTAACTTAAAAGAATCAGAGTCTTTGTCGGAAACATAATAGTTGGCATCCAACCAGGATACATATACTTGGTCATCGTCAGAGTAACCGTGATTAGGCAAATATACCAAAAGGTCGCTCATATCATATTATCTCCTAACTGAAGTCCACCGGCGCCCCAACCGATGGGTTAAGCGAAGTCCATGTTATTGTCGGAGTACCAGTGGCGGTAACCTCGAAATACTTATTCTTGCCCACGAAAAATGATATGAAAGCATCGTTGGCAACATTGCCCTGAACAGTCGTCTGTGCCACTTTCGTACCAGCGCCAGCAGGGTCGCTTGTAGCTCCAACATATCCAATCAAAGCAGCCTGGTCGTTTAAGCTAAAAGCAGTAACGAATCCAGAACCTTGAGCTTTGTAGGCGTGAACTTTTAGCATTGCATTAGCTTCTGAATCGAGAAGTGTGGGGCTACCACCGTCCGTTATGTCGTGCTTACCATCCGTTTTATGTTCAACGGCAAGATACGCAAGCATCTTAGTATTCCAGTCTGTAGCACCATTCGCAGGCCATTGTGCGCACATAATATTACTCCTTATTCAAATAATTTATTGCACTTGACAAAGCTGTTTTGTCCTCAAAAAAGCATCCAATGCCTATATTGCAATAATCACAAAGTAATCCCCTCACCTCATCAGTATCGTGATTGTGGTCAACACGCAACCGCTTGCCTCCCTTGTTTGGTTTCCCACAAATAGCACAAACACCGCCTTGTTTTTCACAGATTTCGTCATATTCTGTAAGTGTCATATTGTAATTTGCTTTTAATCTATATCCGAGTTTTCGCCTTGCATATTCAGGGCTTTTTCTATATTCTCTCTCCCACTCAATTTTTCTCTTTCTGGCATCTTCGTTATTAAAAATATAGTTTTGCCTTTTTATATTCTCACAATTTCTACAACTTCCACGAAGCCCTAATGCACCATGAGGATGTTTATTGTAAAGGCTAATTTCCAAATCTCTTTTACATGTATTACATTTCTTGGTCGCCCTCATGCTGTAACGCCTCCACATAAAGAAGAATTGCACAAACCAGCGTTGCAACGAACCGTATCAGATGCAAGAATGATGGATTGTGCTGTAAACGCAGAAGAAACAATAGTCGCACTGTCAAGCATCATGGCCTCATCGATTTCATCAAAGAATCTCGTCGCAAATCGCTCGACATATCTTACCGTAACACTATTTATGACTCTGCGAACAGAAACCCAAACCTCGTCTTCTATTGAACCATGAATAACCGCCACGCTCTCAAAGAATCCCACGGGCATTTCCACGCCAATAGAGTTCTGTGTTATATGCCTCGCCCAACCGGCTACCTCTTCTTTCGGGTCGTAAGTAAACGACAAAAGAACGCCATCCGTTCTTATTACCCAAATAATAGAGTCCGGAACTCTCTGAACAGCCATATTCGTAGGCTGAGAGTCTAAGAGGCCATAGGCAAGAAGCGTGGCATCATCGACAATAAAGTTTTCAGTTACAGAGTCGAATTTCATCGCCCCTAACTTCTTGCCCTGCCTCTGAAGAAAGAAAATGCTATCGTTGAGCATTACAGGCTGAATCGAGCCTGAAGAAAACCCCGTCTGCGGTGTGCTCTTTTTGTCCAAAGGCGTTATTGGGTCTTCCGGATTCTGAGCAGAAAAACTGTACTCTCTATTGGCCGCTCCTATTGCCATAACCCTACGAGACATCATCCATTGAATCTGAGATACTTCATTGTCTTTTACTGTTGCTGTTACAGCTTCGTTGTCAAGACCGGTTGTAAATGCCATATTCTCATACAGGCCGGACTGGGACGACCACTTCTTATCCGGGTCGTTTGTGCTGGAAGCCCACCACAATCTATCTTCGTGAAATCCTACCGTCCTGGGGAAGCCTCTATATGTTGACCATGCCCCCTCCGCCCACATCGAAGTCGTTGCAGACGTACCGGAATCATTAGTAAGAATCGGGTCAACAACAGTGCAAATTACTACTGTAGCAGATGTGAAATCTGTTATTTTCACAATACCATAGTTGATAATCTCTTTGGCTGTCAACGTGCCGTTAATAGTATTGTCTGAGCGAGTCATTGCATAATAAACATCATCCTCATCTTCCGTCCATGAAAAAGCTGTAGCCGCTCTGAATGAGCGATAAGTCTGCCATTTACCATTAGAAGTCTTGCGCCACAACTGCGCCATCTTTCCGGTAGCTATTGGCTCAAAAGAGACCGTGGCATTGCCTTTAATTTTAATAGCCCCTGAAGCATAAGTTTGTAAGGTCGGAACTACATTAGTGTCTTTGGCGAAAGTGTCCGTATCGTTATTTACATCTTTGGTATGCTTGACAAGCCATAAGGCCCCAACTTGATTGATATTGAACGGCTCATTACCTGCACCCGTAGCGGTTAGTGTTCCTGTAGTGTCCTTCGGAAAGTAATAGTCTGCCTCAGCCGTACCGCCTGTTCGGGCAAACTGTACCAAAGAAGCATCGGTTGTATTCTCTGTTAGAAACGGCCCGCCTGTAAACGGAACGTCAGTTATCGTCCAATCCAGAGTATCAAGACGCGAAAGTTTTTTAGGAAACACATCACTGTGGGCGATATACATTACATCTGCCGATTGCGTAACGTGAACATTAAACGCCCGTGCCGAAGTATATGGCGAGACTATTTGATAGACTCTTTTACATGAGCCCAGCGCCCCGCCGACACCAATTCCAGTTCCATCAATATCGTTACCCTCGGTATCTTGCAAGGTAAACTTTGTCACCCCACCCGCTCCTGTTACGGTTATCTGATAGATTTTGTCATTAAGAGAGGTCGCGGTATCTATATCTTCGACATAAACCCATTCGCCATCGGCAAGGCCGTGAGCGGCGTCCGTCGTAACTAAAACAGGGTCATCTTCGGTAGTTGAAGCAATCTCTATATCACCCTCATATACTCTATCATCGTCTTTGTAAAATCTTAATAATAGATTACTAAACTCAAGAACTAAAGCATCGGAAACAGAAAACTCAAAAGGTAACAGATTGCACTTATTCGGGGCCTTAGCGATATATTCCGTACCCGGTCTCTTAGTAAACCCGCCGTGAGGTAAAACAAGGGCATTGATAAGTTTGGACGCGCCGTTGTAATACTTGTTCAGGTCGGTACGACCGTCCATGTACTGAGATAGTTCTCCAGCATTCCAGGCATTTTTTATAAGTTTTTGCGGCATTTAGAAAGACCTGTAAAGAGCGGTAGCAACCTCTATATCAACCGTACTATCAGCAGTAAAAAGACCTAATACATAACGATAACCTGTAAGGTCTAACGTAACTGAACATACACGGTCTCCACCACCAGCACCATCGGCAACTGTTATTGTTTTCATGTGTGTCGAAGTAACAACAGCTTGGTCGCACCATAATTCGGTTGCGGTAGCAGACACCTGTCCCAAGCCGACAGTCCACACAATAGAGGCTATGAGTTGCATTGGCCCTGCTTCTGCCGCTCCATAAACTTTTTCTGTGAAATCATCGGCGTTAGCTGCTGACGTGGTATGGACAATAATAGAGAAATTATTGACCTTTAAGTGTTTACCAGCGCCGTCAAGAGTGTGCAAATCAATTGCGCCGGTAGGCTTGGCTGTGGGTGATGTTATAGGAAAATACCCTGTCGCCGCAGCCAAATCGGTATCCTGCGTATCGTGAAGGTTAGCGATTGTGTGAAAGATTTTGTAGGACGATAGCCCTGTCGTTAATGTTGCCATTATTGTCTCCTTTTAATTCGTCGGTCAAGGTCAATGACCTCCGCTATTTCTGTTCCATGTCCGCCGTGATACAAGGCTTTCACTTCGTCTTCGTTCAATTCTGTATTAAAAATAATTACATTGTCCATAAGGCCGTTGGCGTAACTTCCGTCTTGTCGACCTATCCATACGACGTGGCCGAGGTTTTCGACAGCGACAAAAGTTCCAGCTTCGAAAACAGAATCATTAACCTGAGTACCACTCAAAAATAACTTAATTCCTGAACTCAATACTCCACCATCATCAGTTACCGCCACATGAATCCATTGATTCTCGTAAGTAGACAAATCAAATGCGTATTGCTGCCCTCTACGCCCTCCTACAGATTCATCAAATTTTGAAAAAGTAAGATAGCGTGGGCCTGTAGCCCTTACATAAAATAACCATTCCTTATTGCCTGGAGCATATTTGCTGGCTATTGAAAAATTATCCGCATCGTGCATATAAACCCATGCACTAATGCTAAGCGGCGTCAAAGCAGGCGTGAAAATAGCATTATCCGCTATCTCTACATATTCACTATTAGCATGGTCGAAATCCAGACAAGTACCTACGCCACGACTGTTCGCCGTACTACCATTCGATGTATTTTCGTTACCGCCGGCATCTTTGTATGTCCCGTTATAAACGCCGGTAGCATCAATAACCGTAGCGCTTGCAGCGTTGTCATTGAGTTTGTAGTGAGCAATAACACTCATTATAGAATCCTTGCGTAAATTCTTATATCTGTAATCGTTGTCAAGGCTGTAACGTAAGCCTTTAGAAACTGGTATCCGACATTGTCCCAGCCAACTTTGGTCGGATGACTATTACCTGAATCAGCCCTGGCAATACCGCATTCAGCTAAATGCCAGCTTGTTAATGTAATGGTATCCACCCACCGCCAATCTCCTGATTCGACAATATCCGCTGAACTGTCGATAGCTAAAGAGCATATAGGTTCTTCGCAACCACCTGGAGCGGCGCCCGTAAAGATAATAGTTCCTGTCCCTGCCGGTTTGGTAGCAATCAATATCGCAATTCGATACGCCCTTGTCTCGTCCGCAACGCCGCCGTGCTTCGCCTCAAGAAGATTCATATCGCCGGAAGTTACGCCTAAAGGAAAAGCGGTCGGTAAAGCAGTAGTCGCTCCGCCCGTTACCGTCTTGATAATCGAATAACTGCCAACTATAGTTTTTTCAGCTTCCGATTGACTCATGTTACGAAATAGTCTCCTGTACCACCTGACTGTCTTGCGGCAAGCCACGAAGAGCGGAAATGCGGTCTTGGCTTTCCTTCGGCGGCGTCGGCACTTCTCGCCTGTGGCATTACCAGACCTTCATATTCGTTTATTAACGCCTCTTTTTTCTTGGCATCGCCTGTCAAACCAACTACTATTTTAGAGGCAAGTTTCAGAGCAAGAGCGGCCTTTGCTTTGGCACTCCATTCGTCCATATCGGTCTGCTTCCAGACATATTCGACATAGACAATATCAGTATCCACACCCCTTGCTGTAACGTAAGTCAAGACTATATCAGCAACTACAGTAGTAGATGTATGGGTAGTTGATACTTCGTAAGTCACAGTACTTCCTATAACACCTGCGGCAAGGTCTAATGAGGCTATATCAGCCGCTATCGTGTCAGATGTGTGGTCAACGAGGACTTCGTAAACGAGAGTTCCATCGGTTACATACTGACCGTCTATATAAGCCGTATCAGTTGCCCATGTGTCGGGGGTAACTGCATAAAACTGGCCATCGTAATATTTTACTCCAGTTGACCATGAATTAGGGCCGGCACCAGCATCGGAGTGGATATAATCACCCTTGACTTCCCACGGAGGAATGCCTGCCTGTCTGCGGGAAACATCTGAGCCTATACTGTTATCCACCGTCAGGATTCGAGCATAATCAGTAGGCGTTGCATATTTACGGTCATAACCAAAGATAGGTCTATCGGTGAACTCGTAAAGGATAACGTCCTTCTTGGCGAAATTCCACGGATGGTCTTCGAGAGTTTCGTTCTGTGAGTCGGTGTAATACCTTATACAAAGTACCGCCTGCTTAGAAGTCGTATCACCTTCGGTTACTTTGTACTCACCTATTAACCCCAAAGCATTATTATACATTACTTCAGCATCAGAAAGTGCGATTTTAACCACCTACTTTCTAAGTATGGGGACGGAACCCCAAAGCCCCGTCCCCGTTACGGTTAATCTTCGACAAGATAGAATGTCACCAGTACCAGAACTGTCGCTGCATCAACGTCTTGTGTTGCAATAGTAATTGTCACGACAGAGGCGGCTGTTAATACACTATCCGAGGCAGTTGAAAGTGCTGGAATAAGCTGTTGAGTAGCAGAGGTCATATCCGTAAGGACAGACGCACCCGCAACGTCAGTAGTACCAATCTTAATCGTTCCAACTGCGGCCTCACCGCCGCCGCTCTGAGCAAAGTAAAATGCTAACGGCCTCGCCCCTTTAGGGAGCTTACCCATAGTAAGAACGGCATCCGAGTGAAGTGTATCGCCGGTAGGCACAGTATATATGTCAAACATTGCACGGAGTTTAGTACCCCATTGGTTCGCACCATCTACAAGGTCGGACAACGAGCCGGTATTGGCAATCAAAGCCGCAATTTTAGTGTAATTAACACCTGAAGCTGTTGATAAATCAGACATAATTAGGCTCCTTTCTTAGATACATTCGATTTTGATAATTTTCGATTCGTCCATGCGAATAGCATTCATTCCGACGCGCGCGGAAATTTGCCATATCTGCTTCCTCGGAAGCCAGTCCACGTTAAAGATGGGACTTTCATGGCGGGCGAATAACATGGTTTCGTTAGTGAAAACAGGAAGCTCATAGACACTGGTATCAGTACCCACATCGTTACTTGACCCAATGACGATTCGGTTAGTCTTTCTGAACTTGAATCCCATATACTCGTTTACGACACCGTTTACGAGAGATTTGAGCATACTGGTATCAATAGACTGAGTTTCGGCCTCCCTGAGCAAGTCAGACGCCTGTTTCGGTGCGATAGCAATATTGAACATAGCGTCTGGGTCGTTTTCAAGCTCTTCGAGAGCCTGCCGAGCAAGAATCAGCTTCTCTATCGTAAGACCTGTCGATACACCACCTGCTGTATAGTCGGACTGAACATCGTGAGCAATCGTCCGTCCGCCTGTCGTGATTCTCGTAGAATAGACATACAAAGAATCAGCGAGAACGGCTGTATCGTCACCCGGATTCTTACCAGCCCTTACATCAGCAAAAAAAGCGTCGGTAATAGTCTTGTTCTCTTTTCTGATTACAGCCTTGGCAAGTGCCCCCATATAAGCAGAAGTCGGGTCGGTATGAAGGGCAATATCGTCTTCTTTATCGACGAAAATTCCCTTACGAGCGAATTTAGGTGTAATCCACCTCTTGTTGTGTACTACGTCCTCAATGGGAATGTCCTCGAACCGAGTCTCTTTGTCGTCAAGCTCGATGTCGCCAACAAAGTCGTAAGACTGGAACTCCCCCGTGATTCGCTCTTCACGAACAAGACCCGTGTAAATAGGTCTCCGCTCCTGAAGGATTGCCTCGTACCCGGTAGTCCAGGCGTTATAGAATGCCTCGGTATAGCCGCGGGCCGCGTTGGTGTTTGTGTTAATGTCAGCCATTTTATTGGCCTCCTACAAAAGTAACATTTCGGGTTCACGCCTTAGTTACCTCGTTAGAGACCATGACTTCTACGTAACGTGTAGCAATCGAGTAGAATTATCTACTAATCAGTGGAATCATTTCTGATTTACCCACATTGTTTCAAATAAGATATGGCCGAAGCCATAACGTCTATATCATCATCTTTTCATTTAGTCTCCTGTGGCTTCAATATGAACTGGCTATATTCAATTTATGCGTTAAGGGCAATTTGATAAACCCCGTACCCTTTCTTCGCCTATCAACCTTAATTGAACCATCAGACAATATCAGGATAGGATGTTCTTCGGGGTCATTTAATATTTTTTCCAATTCTGCAATCGTTGGTTTCTTACTCATACTTCGTCCTTATGTTTGAGCCATTACTATCGCCAATACACCCAAAGCTCCCAATATGGGTGATACTACAGTCAATACCAACAATATAATCAAAGTCTCAAGTATTGTCAACTGTCTCATACTTCGCCCTACCACTTATCCGTCTTGTATTCTCTTTGGAGCGTTCTCCGAATTACCAACTATAGTGCAAAGCTCCATGTACCGCTTCATTAACTCCTTGCGACCGGGAGCGAATTTATTCTTAAATATCTCAGACTCCGTTATTTCTTTCAGCTCCACTTTCGGGTCTTTAGCGTTAGATGGAAGTTCTTCAACTTTCAATATCGTTCCTTCTTTCGTCCTGTTCTTAATTTCTTGCAGCATACTGATTATCTCAGGGTCAGACGCCAATCCTTTCTTTTCAAGGGTCGTGTAAATACCAAGTTCATCAGCGACTTGCCGAGCCTCTACCATCATATTCTGATATGCGACTTCTCCACCTGCTTTCGTTACCAATGCTTTGCGGATAGTTTCTTTTTCTGTTTCAGAAGTTTCTAACGCCGTAGCCTCAGCATCAGCTTCCGCCGCCATTACCTCTTTGATAATATCACGCTGGAATTGGACTATCCCCGAAGCCTGTTCTTTGTTCAGGTGTGTATCTTTGGCAAACTTTCTGAACCTGCCAAGTAAGGCATCGTCAAAGGGTACAGTTTCATCCGCTTCAAATTCGTAACCGGCCTCTTCCGGCACGCCAAGCTGTTGCCAATACTTTGTCCAACCATCGACATCATCAGGTGATTCAGGCTTGAAGATATGCTCGCCCTTGCCTAAGACCTTCTCAAGTTCGGCATAACTTGTAGTTACGTCCTCTACAGACGACCACTTCTTTGTCTCGAACAATCCCTTTATGTTTTCGGGCATAGTGTTTCTATGTTCGTCCGAGAGCGGCATCCAACTCGTAGGCTCACTGCCCGGCGCTTCAGTCTGAGCAGTCTTTACCGGCTCAGTGCTTACGTCTAAGAGTTCATTTGTCATTTTCTTCCTTCCTTAAATATTCTTCATTCTTATACCACATAATATCAAGGTACACTTTACGCTTTCCTTCTTCGCCTGCTGTTTGTTCAGCGTTAGGGTTTTGCCAACACATAGTCGAATTATCCACATTACATTTACGGCGCAGTAACTTATCCAATACCTTACCGTCATCAGACTGCCATATTCTCTTGAGAGCCTGTGTAATTAGTTCGTTCTGTTTATCTCTTTCTATCATTTTCTTTCTCCTAAAGCGCCTCCGCTAACGACCCTGCTTCCGGTACGTTGCTCACGTTCCTATATGCTTTACTTGCATCAGCACCTATCTGTGCCTGAGCAGCGGCTTCATCTAACTGCTGACGTTCTGCTCTTGCTGCCATCATCTCATCGAAGTCGGTAAGGTTCTCGGCAGGCGCTCCCTGTGCTATCCAAGATGTTCTGAGAGCCTTATCCATATCAATATTCTCAAAAACAGGCGATATTTCCGAATAAGGTATAAACTTAGCCATTACGATTTCCTGTGCGTTTGCCTGCACATTACTCATAGCCAAAGCTAATCGTCCCTGATAGACTACGTCGTAGTCAAAAGAAGCCGGAGGCTGGGGGATACGTTTACCCTTTTTGGGAGTCTTCATTAGTAAGTCTAAAACTCTCGTCAACATTGGCGAAAAGATTTCACTCGCTAACGAAACTACGGCAGGGGTAACAATCACTATAAGCTCGTTTTCTCTCAAATTCGCCTCTGTGGCTGTCATATTCTTATGTTCACCCATCGGCTCGAACAGGTCGTTAAAGAACGCCATGCGTACAATCTCGCGCATCTGCTCTATTACCAGCGAATTACCCTGAATATTGATTCCTGAAACGTAAGGTTGTGGGAACTGGGCGCCTGAACGCACGTAGATAGTACCGTGCGGGCCTGTAACCGGCTGACCTACCACTCCGTCGTCTTCCATCATCATAGGCGGGTTATTGGCTATCTCGGCAGATTCGATATAAGAAGCCGCCATACGATTGAGCATTCGTATATCGTCGATATACTCCATAGCAGGGCCGTAACCCATTATCCCGCCCGGAGTACGGGCGAAACGCGCTACCAGATATGGAAGATGTTTGAAGTCGGGGTCTTCTTTGACTATTTCTTTGTCTTGAATAGCGATGTAAAATGATTTAACCTTACCAGAACCCATCCGGCCATCGAAGTCTTTATTAGGTGCGCAGACGTGAACGTATTCGTGTTTTTCACTTAGTTTATCGGCCTTATAATCCGCAGCAGCCGACTTACTGAGTTTCCCTACACCGAACTCTTGAGCCGCCTGCCTTACGGTATAAAATATCTGCCGGTACACAGTATCAATCTCGCCACGGTTATTATCGTCGAAGAACATGAATCCGATATGGTGAGACTTGAATACAATGTCACCATCTATCATCTCTACTGAAATCACACCCGTCCCGAAAACTATCATCGAGCGAATAGTAAGGAACATCTCTCTCTGGAAATTACTTCTCATCAGTTCGGCATGGGTCTGGGTAGCGGCAATAGACATCCACTTCTGATATTCAGGTTGCTGATTGAGATTGTAGTCCTGAGCCTTGAAGCCATGCCAGAACGAACCCGCAGGCATGAGATAAGTGAATATCCCCGAAGTCATTCTGTAAGCCGACCTTACCGCCGTATCATCGTATTTATCTATCGTATTGATAATCTGGTCTGTCGATAAGGCGTTGCGAACCTGGTCTTGCGCAGCAGGCCAAGCATACTTTCCAGCCTCGCGCCTCTCGTTGTCGGTACGAGACTTGCGCGTTTTCGCCGCTCCGTAGCGTTCAAGGACTTCATCTACATTGATAGGTTTCTTAGCCATTCTTATAACTCATTGCCTATAAAGGACTTACTCCCCAAGTCTCTTTTTGAGCGCCGCGAATAAAGCTCTTCTGATACCCGATATTCGAGTTGACGGTGCGCCACCTGCAACCAGCTTCTTACGTCTTCGCCTACCTGCTTCGGTAGCGTCTTCTGTCACTGTCTCGATAGTTTCAGGTTGCTGTACCTGCTGCTGCACAGGCAACTTTGGCTTCTTTGGAGAAGGAAATATTTGGCTCATGTTAACTCCCTGCCTAAAAGCATAGCAGCTAAAGTCTTTATTAGTTCTATGCCTGGATTAGGCTCTTCAACCGGCTCTTCAGGAAGGGCTTGAGGAGCCTGCGCGGTAAGCTGGCTCTCTCGGCCCAACCTTTCAAGGTCGTTTATGTCAATCGCGTTAGAAGACATAGTTTCTCCTATTAATGCCTATTGCAGCAAACACAAGTCTTTTCTTCACTTACACTGCCGCATTTAGGGCATACATATACAGGGTTAGCTTTGACTTCTTTTTCTTTTTTCTTTGCCATTATAAAACTCCTTATTCGTCTAACTTAATCCTGAATTTCAAATTAGTTGTAGCTTCATGGTTGATTAACCAAGCCAAACTTGACGCTTGCTCTTTACTTAGTTCCAAATTGGATATACAAAGTTTATCTCCGTTGGTAGAAGTTGTTAAACTCACAGCATCAGCCTTAGTTACAAAGACACATATTTCGTCTATGGTTGCCATAGCTACTCCTAATCATTAGCAGGCACGTTCTTAGTATCGTTATTACCAGTTGAGATATTACCAACTGACCATGCCGTACTATAAGTCCATGCACTACCAGTGCCTTCGGCGGCACCACTAATCGTCCTGTTATTGGTAACAATCAAGTCACTACTCTCATCATCAATGGTTTGGCCTGTGGCATAGATGTCGTTGTTAATAGCCCAACAATTTATAGGTTGTCCAGCCGTAGGATTAAAGTCAAGACCGATGCCGGCACTCCAAATACGGCAATTTTCCAATAGGAAATTAGTGACACTACCTGCGTTAATCTGGATAGCCGCAGTTGAAAAGCCTACGCCAGATGTATTCGGGTCAAATATACAGTTGACAACGTGCATATCATGGGACTGTACTGCGCGAAGTCCGATTGTGGCCGCATCAACTGCAGACCACTTGCATCTGTGAAAGCCAATACCATTCTGGTTTGCTGGAATGTCAACTATAATACCATTGGCAGCTCCATACCATTCGAGATTGTAGAATTGACATCCATGATAAGTATCGGTTGACGTTGCGACAAGGACGTGAGTACCCTCGACTCTTGTATGGGTATGTTGATTAGTTGAACCAACTCCGATAACGTCCGACTTCTCGGCGAATAACGTCAAGTCCTCCGTGAAGTTATCCGCACAACAATAAACCGTCGCTCGTTGCGCCCATGCCCTGTTTCCAGACGTACTCATGTAGGTATGAGCCGCTAATAACGCCTCAGCTAAAGTCTTGAAGGCTGATAGCCATGACAATCCATTTCCAGACGACACAACATTACCATCGGCGTAGAAAACGGACGGCGCGCCTCCTAACGTTCCTGCGGAAAACGGTTCCATCCCTGCATTTCCTCGAATCCTGCCGTCCGGCAAAAGACGAATCGTTTGGCCATCAACTGCGGTTTTTCTTAATTTTGATGCGTAAGTTGCAATAATACACCTTACCTTTCTTGTCCATTCCATTACTGGTGGACATGTTTGCCCTATTTAACTGGGCTTTCAATCTGGCATTCCTACGTTAGTCATGCCCAAAACACTTTCTGTAATTTCTTTCGTATTTCTTTCTGTCACCTGGGGGCTTTTGCATCTCGGCTATCCAGCAATGAGCGTTGCCGCCTGCTACTTCCTGCCTGCTCTTCGGTGCGTAATTCTTTCTATACGGTTTCATTACATCATTAACTTGCAATTCGTTTCAATAATTCATGCGTCTCTCTATGACACCCACGACACATAGGCATCACATCGAGCCTGTGTTGTTTTTCGTAACTTGGATGATGATAGTGTTCGGCCTGTTTGTCACAGCCGACTCTCGCACAGGTCTTTGTAGAGGCATGGGGAAACTTACCGCTTTGGACTGCATTGCTGACTGCCGATGCCGCCTTTACCTTGTCAGGGTTTGCTAAACGAAATCTCTTAGCTTTTTGACAGTGCTTTTCTTTCCCCTCTGGAGTTCGGTTGCGTGCCTGCTCCTGTGTCTTCATCTTAGCCTTGTGAGTTTCATAGTATATCTCTGCACGAGCCTTCGCCTCGTCTTTGTGGGATTCATAATAGGCTTTCTCACGCACTTTTACTTCGGGGTTTTTTCTGCGAGCGCGCATATATTTCCGGTTATACTCCCGTTGTTTTTCTTTACTTGCATACGGCATAATTATTCCTTTCTATCCGTTCATTATATCAGAAGCAGTCATTCCCCTGGCATACTCGTCTTCATCACCAGGAGGAGTCTGAGCTTTCTCGCTAAAAGCCTTTGCTTCCTCTTCACTTTCCGAGTCTGTTTCAAGATTTTCGATGTCGGCCAAGACATCTTCTTTCTTTCTCATACCCCTGCCGTCTGGAATATGGGTCTGTACTCCGAGTCTCTTTGCTTTTTGCAGATATGTCTCAGGTTTGGCGTTTATAGTCTCAGGCGCTGTCATCGTCTGTATCTCTGCCTGAGTCGGTGGATAGTCGGGTCTTCCTTCCGCTAACGCATCTCGAATCATGTCTTTTACGCCAGCCATCTCTGCCTTTATCATTTTGCTTACGTCCTCTGTCGTCAGTTTTTTGTCAACGTATGTCCTCTTCCGTTGGTCTTCTTCTTTTTTCATTTTATTTACTTCTTCCGGATGCTTGTTGCACTTCAGACATATCCAGCAGTTCCACGGGTCGCCGAGGCGGGTCAAGGGGAGTTTGCACTTCTGGGTTGCACACTCCGGAACGTTCTCTGGAACGGGATTACAAGCGTGGCATCTGTAACTGTGAGTTACTTCGGTGTATGCCATCGGGTTTTCACATGACGGGCATAATAACCCTGTTGATGGTGCTTCGAGTGTTTGTTGTTCAATCATTTTCTTATCTCCTTATTTCAATTCTATCACGTTTGTTATGAGGCGCCGGATGCCAGCCGCATTCAGGACATATCATATAAATTTCTTGCTGGCCCTGCTGCTGCCTTAATTTCATTTCCGTACTATTGCCTCGACTCTTGCATCTTGCACATTTCATTTCTTCTTGCCCCGTTTCTTGTGTCCAGGTCTGCTCTTGTATGGCTTACGTCCCTTGTGAGGCATTTCATTTTCTCCTTATTCTATTTACCTTTTTAATGCAACCTCGATGCACACTTTGGCAATCCAAAACGTCACTGTCATCCGCAACGCATTTGGCAATAGTTACCGAATTTTTGTTTTGATGCTGAAAATAGCCGATACTCCTACAATGAGAAAGCTTGCTGTTTTTCAAGTTAGACAGTGTTCGCCAACCCATATAAGACGTAGTATCATCCCAGATAATTTCCAAAATCTCATCTTTTCTATATTTTACGGTCTTCAAGTTAGTTACTCCTTGCTCCGAAAAATCGCCGTTGTTTAGTAGTTAGTTTCTTTCCGTGAACTTTACCATCCTTGAGTATCTTTCGAGCTTTTGCTTTTGTTAGTTTCTTTGCCATATTAACGCCAATGACTTATAGTATGTGTTGGCCGGTTTACTTTAGTAGTCCCTTTGGCACGTGGAGATTGACGACTCGCTGCCAGTAAGAAATATAGTGTCCCATGGTAGAAATGGTCACTCCCAAGTTTAATCCAACGAGGTTTCTTCAAGCCAGTATCAGGATTGGTTATGACTGTCTTGGCTGTTCGGGTCATCTGTTTTGCATACTCATATATTATTATTGATTCTCTCGGAATCCTAATTTTGTTCTCGGTAACTGTCGCATGAACTTTATCACACCATTCGTTTCGATTGACCTTGACTATTCCGGTCTTACCGTCAAACTTCGGCTTGCACGGCGACTGCTCGGAATACTGGCATAAATAAATAGTATAAGGCTCAGTCTTTTGAAATTCCCTTACCCCGTGGTCGTAAGGCCCGGAGTCTATCACCGCGCCGTGGACGTTCATCTTTAAGGCTATGTCGTGGACTTCGTACAGATTATCATAAATCCCCACGTGCGAAATATCATAAGATTCTCTCGAAGTCCGTGTACCTATGACTATGTGAATCCTCTTACCTATGTCCATGCCCATAACAGTCTCACCGGACGATACCATTCTGTTATGGTCGGTAGTACACCTTGACAAAACGACCGTCTCATCCAACTGGCTCTCCGCTTCGGTGGTGGCTATTCCCAGAGTGGAACGCATAAACTCAGAGCGTTTCCTGCCCTCGGTGTTATTGTACTCGTACATATAATCGTCGAGATTGGCCAACGGGGATAGTAAGCCGGATACCCAAAAACCAGCTTCACGCCGGTCGGGATACTCGGCCTGCCAGTCGCCGTCAACAACGAATATCTCGGAATGACAATGAATACACGCCCTGAACCATCGACCATCTTTTTGGATAATAGTGTCAGGGAAAGTCTCACCCAAGCAAGTATGCCTACCGCAAGTTCTGCATTTAATCTGCCATCGCCTCTGGTCGGAATCTGTGTATAACAAATCTATTCCGTAATTGGGAAATGTCGGAGTACCGAAGTTTCTTTCCCTGCCAAACTTAGACCTCTTCAATCTTTGTTTGGACATATATACCATATCAGTATCCATCAAGTCGAGTTCGTCCCTGTCAATCTCGTCGCAGGGAATCGACCTTAAATTATCGGTATCCTTAGTAGTCGAACCGCCAACCTTCTTAGGTTGCGCGCCTACCATAACTATCGACCGTCCGTTTATCTCCCTGCACATCGTGGTATTAGTATCACCCTTATTCATTATCCACGGATTGTATTGAAATATCGGGTCGAATGAAACTTGGCTCAATCTCTCCACCGCAGTTACAGTCGGCATCATATACATTATGTTCTGGTCGTATCTACGATACTTGCAAGCGTGAATTGCATTTATAAATATAGCAGTAGTCAGGCACATCTGTGCGCCCTTCTTGCAGTTGGAAATCCTCTTCTCGCAACCGATTATATCGAAAAGATATTTCATTCCCTCAAGAGTAAACTGAATACCGTCCCTCAAGAATAGACGCTTCTTGTTCGCCCATACCAAAGAGTCGTTTGCCATCATTTTTTCTTCTGCTTGTGTTATCATAATATTTCAGGGCAATAAAAAAAGGCAAGTCGTGAGTTAGCACTAACTTGCCTTAATTTATTCTTACGTCAACCAACCCCTGCCGGTTCGGTTGAACCCATTATTTAATTGTCAAACTATACTAATATTTTGCCACTTTGCATACAAATCTTTGTCAACTGGTATATAAAATTCCGGATAAGGAATTTTCTTAATAGAACTATCCTCGTGTATAACATAAGCGGGGTATTTCAAGTAATCCATCGCCATCTTTAATCTTATATCTTCTAATTTTTTCTGTGCCTCTTTGTCAAATTCCTTAACGTGCAGAGGAGGAATATTCGCACCGACAGCCTTTGGCACAACCGTTGCAAACACCCCTGCGACAAAACCCGTTACTGTCTTAAAGAAATTACGCCTGTTCATTTTATTATCCTGCAACTTTTAATATTTTATCAAGTAATGCACAGCCACAATAGGGACAATGAAGACCACGCTTGACTTTTTCTTTTACATAGTCGGCGGCGACGTGATTCTCTTTCCTTTTCAATGCTAAATGCTCAACTTCCCGATATTTCGGCTCTATCCAAAAAAGACTATGGCAAACGTAACATTTTATTTCAACTTTCATTTATTCTCCTGTGGTTTTGGGGAGTATTCACCACACCAATCCTCTTCGTGAACTGTTGGCCACGGAGCATCTGCGTGGTAACTAATGGGCGAACCCTTACGGCATTCACCATAACCTTTCACTTTCTTGCGGTCTGTTTCCTCAGGGTTTATAAACCATCTGCAAGTTTTACATTTACTCATACTTCGTCCTTATGGGTTAATAATCTCTAAATGGTCATACCGAGGAAACTCAAAACCCAAATGTCTTAGTTGAGATGGTTCTGAAAAACTCCTGTACTCCATCGCAACCAAATTGCCCTTTAAGTAATATTTAAACGTTCTTTTAGTAAAGAAAGGGTCAGGTTTTGTTTTTGTCAGAGATACTATAATCCCAACAATAAATAATACTATACCTATAATTATGAGAATATTAAACCAATTTCTTGCTAACCAAGCCATAATCTTTGCCTTTCACATACTTTACGCCTCTACGGGACGCTCCGGAGCTTGTAAGGGTACTGGGGAAGACACCATAGTCCGCGTAGATGAACTCCTTAAAAGCAATTCCTCTTTATCAAAAAACCTACATCTTCTTTTTTGAGTAATATATAATTCGTTCTTACAAATCTTAGAAATAATCTTGCGATTCTGCTTCATAAATTATTCATCTTTCGGTATCTTCCAAAAACCAGCTTCCATAACCGCCAAAACCGGCTCGTCTGGCTCTGGCTCAGGAATATAATCCATTTCCACACTCTGTGATTCAAGACTATCTAAAAGAGGACAACTCATAGCTTACCTAAATTAACACTTGCTGTCAAATTTAATATTTCTGTCCTCAATTAACTTGACCAAGGCTGTGCTAAGTTTTATCATTTCACATTCAACAAGACACTCAACCTCATCTTTAGAAAGCCTTGCTCCTTGAGAAGCCAAAGATTTACAAACCTTCTCCTCCAACAAACGCCTCACTTTTTCACTTAAACTTTCTATATGGTTATTGCTCATTATGTGTCCTGTCAAGTTAATCCTTAGATATTGTCAAATTTGAGATTTCAGGGAATAGTAGGTACTTGTGGACTCTTGCCCCACCCCTTGTCCGGGGGTACGCCCCCTCAAAATTAAGCATGCTTGCCTGTGCCTCGATTATCACTCCGTTCTTGACCAGTCTGTTGAAGTTGTGCTGTTCAATGGCGTTCTGCACCTCACCGGCTATGATTATCCTCTTGCCTGCCTGCTGTAGTGCCTCTGTTCGTTGTGTCTTGTGTTTGCCCATCTATCTGCCTCTCTCTACTCTCCATTCGTCAGTACATATCCCGTTGTAGTCTGCATCTCCTGGCTTGCCTGTTACAACACTAGTACAGACAGCGCTAGTCGTGTGGTATCTGTCTGGGAATAGATGTTGATACTTAATGGCTGCAACTGTCCGCTTGGATTTCACAGCCTCGACTATCTTGCCGTTGTCATCTCTACTCATCTGATTGATAGTAGCTTGCACGTCCGGCGGCAGGTCGGCGAAGCACTTGATGTCCTTGCCTCGCTTTGTCGAACCCTGCTTTGTCGAACCCGTAAATGTGCCCTCAGCCCTTGCCTTAAACTCTTCAGGGTTTTGTTCTACTCGTTTACGTCGAACCCATTCCCGTTGTGCCTCTCTCTGCTTGTCTTTGTCCTTATATGCCATTTAATCGCCTCAAATCAGCATTATTGCCCCTAAAGTTATCAGAAGACACATCATAACGTAACAAATGATAATTACTACCATTAAGCCTTTGTATTTATCCATCCTGTGGCCTCTCAGGCACTCTCCTGAGCCTGCTCTGGCTCACTTAGACCCCTTAACACAAATATACTTACGCACTTCCGGCCAACTTCAACTTATAGACCTTGCAAGCTGCGTCTGTGGCTGCTTTCTCAGCTTCTGGCACTGTTACAGGTTCAGTCTTGGTCATTATAACCTGCTTATCTACTTGATTAAGCTCGTTTTTGCCTAAGAATATGGCCATTGCAGGGTTGTGTTTACTTAGTTTTGTCTGATTATCCCTTAGTATAAACTTACGTTCAGCCCTTTTTTCGCTTAAAAGACTACCGTAACGCCTTATAAGAGTGGTAAGAGATATACACATAAGCCTCGCTATTGTACCATTTTGACACCCAGACAGCGCATAATCGAACATTTGCTGCTCATCTTTGTTAGTAAACTCTCTTTTAGGTCTTGCCATTATGGTTTATCTTTCATTTAATAGCTCTCTTGCAAACATCTTGCTTCTAATATTTCTTGGTAAAAAGCCACTTGTCGGGCGGTTAAATCACCTTTTCTCTTCATTTTAAGGATAATCTCTGTTATATTTACACACCATCGGCCACAAGTACATTTATAAGCCGTCTGCCCTTTTGAGCCGTGATGAGTATAACTGCATTTTATACATCTCCAGTAAGTCATTCGAACGCCTTTTGTAGCTTAAATAACGTGTTTTTCTCGAACATATCTATTTCTTCTAAGGCTTGCAATACTCTCGTTTTACGAACACTATCACCCGGAACTTGGTCTATTATACCCTCTCTCAGTTTCTCTAATTCATTATTTACACAAGTCATTAAGCCCCGTATCGTCTTTATTATCATTGCGTTGGTGTTTGGCTGTTCAACAGTGAAATACTCTTGGGCGCACTTCTCAGCCTCTTTCTTAGTCATTGGCTGTTCAGAAGTGGCTTTATTTGGCCCGTCTAATATTTCCAAGTTAGTCATTTCCAAGTTAGTCATCGGCCTTGTAATATCTTTAGTCATAATAGCTCCGGTTTATCCATAATATAATACCCATTGCTCAATTTTAGCTTTATCAGCCTTTGCGAACATATCATCTGATGTCTGAGCTATCGCCGTTATAAATCGCTCATTCACCGGCAAGTCGTGCAATAACTTATACGCAGCGTGAAACGCCCTTACTTGTAATATGTCCATTTTTGTTAAATTGTACTTCATACCTTTTTAGTGATGTCAATAAACAGGTCTCATTTCTCTGCCCTTATGCTGTTGACTTATACCACCATTCGCTTATTTCTAATTTCAGCCACTTCCACCGATAACGCCATCTGCGCCCCCAACTTCCTCGCATTTTCTCTCTTATATCCTCAAACATTTCTTGCCTCTCTTATGCTGTCAAGATGAGCTTATTTCTTTTTAGCCTATCTTCTGGATAAGGACAATTCGGCTCACCTACCCATACTTTTTCTGGACACCACCGATAATTCTTGCACCGAAAACAATCACTTCTGTTTTCCCTTAAAGCTCTTTGAAATTCATCCATATTCTTACAACCAGGCTATGTTATTAAATCTCCTGTCAATAGCTTGTTCTTCTCTGGCAAGCCATTCCTGCATCCTCTCAGGACATTTTAAGTGCTGTCTTGGCCTCGATTTATTCACAGCCCTCGTTTGCTCTTTTGGCTTCTGTAAACAAGATTTGTTTAATATATGTATTCTCATATCTTAGAGGCAGGGCTTATACTGAATAAAACCCTTTGATAAGATTAAAACAGTTTAAGTATTCTTTGATAGTAGAGATAAGCAAAGGTTTTTATATCATAACTTCGTATTTCTTACCAAATCGGCTTATCTCAACAACGGAATAGAAGTCGTCTAACAGCTTCTTAATTAGCCTTGAGAGGTTCGCTGTGTTCGTTAGACGGCTAATATTCCGTTGTTGTCCTTCGCCCCTGACTGTTGGCAGGGCTCCTGCGTGAAGGCTATTCGTCCGATGGGTTACTCTTTTTCGCTCTACGTTGTCTATAAAAAAACAAAGGCCAGCACAACAACCTTTGCAAAAAAGAGTGGTGCTGACCTTGTTCGTAATAGCAGAGACAGGAGTCGAACCTGTAATCTCCTGCTTATGAGGCAGGCAAGTTACCATTACTCTACTCTGCGATATATTTATCATATTTGCGTCCCTGCATCATCACCGCTCCGTCAACTGCAAATATGTTCGTTTTCAAAGCCTGGGGCGAAAACCGTTAAGTAAACTGTCCAGGCTAAGAGTAATCTAAATCATACTCACGGAAGCAAATATGATAGATTTAATATTTAGTGCTGCCAGCGATAACAGCATTACGCTACAAGCTCGCGAAGCCCATCGTCAATCTTGTTACCGGTTGCAACTCCAACAAGCACCATTAAGCCTTTGCTACGAGCCTCTGTTTGCCCGTGTTCGCATCAGGCTAAATCATTCACTCGACTGCTATGGCCGAGCATTGTAAATAATATTAAATCATACTTTTTACAGAATGTCAATAGAGAAAAATAAAAAAGTCTGAAAATTATATCTTTTTATTACATATAGACTTACGGCGCTTTGCTCAAATAAAATATGTCACTACCCCTTGACAAAAATTAAAGTAACTGGTACAATACGGTCGAAAATAAGATTATGATTACTGACCATAACAATCAAATTAAAACAATCGCCCAGCCATCTTTTTGTCAATTCCTTTGGTCAGTAATTGTAAGGGATGGTTGGGCTTTTTTGAGGTGTGAAAATGGCTTATAAATTCAGCTATACGAATTATGCTAAAGAGAGAACGGGTATCTTCTGTCGCAATGTAAGCACAAAGAACCCTGAATCTGCCTTGCAATTTGAAATAGAGCAAGAACGAGGTAAACGAAATTATCATTGGAGCTTTTCTTTACCTGTTTCTGAAATACCAAAGTTTCTCAAAGCAATACAAAAAGAAGACTAACAAAGGCAAATTAAATTACTGAAAGGCGAAGGCAATGATTACAAAAGAACACCACAAAGCAATCGCAGAAATTATCAGAGACACTCGAAAGGCAATGGACGAAGATGGTCGATGTAAATGGTGGCACGCTGTCCAGACAATCGAATGCAAACTTGCTCAATATTTTACTGATGATAATCCACGTTTCGACCGCAGTGAGTTTATAGCAGCTTGCAAAAGATTTGAAGAATAACTAAACAACAAAAAGACAAAGGCACTGAGGTATTTCACCCCGCAAATTTGCCTTTGTCGCCTCGGCGGGCTTTATTTTAGGAGATTAGAAAAATGAGATTAAGAATTGGAGATTTAGTGACATTCAAAGAAGAAGATTCAAGGAAAAAACGACGGGGTTTTGTTACAACCCTAAAGGCTCATTGGATGTGCGATTGTGATGTTGAAGTAACTATAAAAAGAGACGATTTAAGAAGTATTGTGGATAGGAAATTTATCATCGGAGTTGTCCCAAGAGAACAGGTAAGAGAATACTGGAAATATCTATAAAGCCTTAAGCCCAACCTAACCTCTGTGCGGGCTTGAACGTGGAAGGAATAAAAGATGAAAATTACCAACAAAACAGATTATGACACCCAATATCTTCGCCAGTTGTTTATCGCTTGCGAAAAGCATGAAGGAACGAATCATAAGTATCGGAAAGTAGAAATTCTAAACAAAAAGGGCGGCGGCGTATCTGGTCGGGCATGGATTCGTTCTCGGTATGTCAATATGTATCTACCATCGTACAACCGGGGGATGGACAGTGCCAATGCCCATTCAGTTGCTCAAGTTTATATTCATGAGGTCGGACACAATCTCGGATTGAGACATAAGGATATGGCCAGCGTATCTTCGATTGATGTTTCTTGGCTACCTAATGAATCTACTCCATTAAAGAAATCTAAAATTGGAAAACCCAAACCAAGCATCATAGAAATCAGAGCAAGACGCGCCCAAAAGAAACTTGACGAATGGACTAAGAAACTTAACCGAGCCAAGAATCTCGTCAAAAAGTATCGAACAAAAGTCAAATACTATGAGAAGAAAAAAGCCGCTTCGCCCAAATAAGAAACGAGGGTACTTTGCCCCTCAAATAATTTTTTAGAGCCTTACGGAGCAAGTGACATTGGCGTTTTTAGGCTAATAAGATAAAAAGGAGATAAAATGAAAAAGAAAGTACATTACGGTAGTCCACATAATTATACAGCTTGTGGCTTTTGGGCAAACCATCCCTTAGACCCTAAGCCAATAACTTACAATAAGCGAAAAGTAACTTGTAAGCGATGCAAAAAAACAAAAGAATACAAGCGCAGTCTATCTAACTGAATAAGTAATATCTAACCGCCTCGCTTGGCAGAAAGGAATAGAGAAAAATGAAAGTTATTGTAAAAACACAAATTCACGGCAGTTTTAGTGCGACCTCGTCAGAGGATATATGGGTTTTTAAGGTGTTCGATTTACCTTTTACCCCTTTTGTCGGACTAACGATAAATCACAAAACCAAGAACGGCAAAACAGATGACATTGTAATTGAAGAAATTACTTGGGATAACGATAGAAAATGTTTTGTATGTTATCAAAAATCCGATGAAGAAATCTATAATGCCCAACTACACAAAGAAACGTATCGGCATATAAGTAAAATCGTAGAAGAATACGAAGAGGCAGATTGGCTTATTTGTGACTAACTTCGTCCACCCAACGGCCTGCTGACGGCCTTAAAACGTAAACTGAGGGCTATAATAAGAAGAATGTTATGACTATTGAAGAATTTGAAGAAAAAGTAATAGCCGTAAGCACTGAATTAGGCACAGCACTTGTATATGATATTGGCCAATTGGAATCTTCTGATTGGGATGGCCTTGCAGATGAAGTTGCTGAATTAGCAAGCCTCGCCGCAAGAACGGCTAATCGTTACGCAGCTTACGCAAGCATAGCAAGAAGAGAAGCTAATAAATAAGGAGAATGTTATGGAATGCACAGGAAAATTAGAAATGAATGAATGCTCACTCAATGCTATTGATATAGCTTCTGTAAAAAGAGGGTTATATATTGTTGTTGCACAAATTATCAATGATAATGACGAATTGACTGAAACTGACAGAGCCAACGCCAAAAAGCTTGTCCGGCGGTGGAATGCGTTCGAAAAGGATGGGCTTGTGGAGGAATTGAAAAGTACATTAGAGGAATTGGTCAATATAATTGACGGAATAAATGAAGGCGTTGATTACAAAATAGATAGCTTAACAGCACAGCCAGCCAGAATTATCCTTGCTAAGATTCAGGTGCGAACTTAAAGACGAAGTCGCTTTTGGAAATCTCCCACATGCACGGAGCGTCATCATCGCCAACGTCAATAGCGTTTACCCTGTTGGCACTGCCGTTGCCCTCACACTGAAAGACCAAGCCGTTGAAAGCCTTAACATTGTCTCTTTTGCGGAAACAAGTGAACCTTTGACCCTTTGACCCTTTGACGGTATGTATCTCCTCAATTTATATCCTTTCGGGATATTGCTGAATCCTCAAATCTTTTGGAAATTGTTTTATGTCTTTAATTAGAACGCGCTTTGGTGTCAACTTATTCTTCTTACCTGCTATTTTGTTATTAAATTCTAAATGGCTTCTTATATCGCTTTCCAAAGCTTCTTTTTCTGTCTCAAACAACCAACCGCCACTACCTTGTATTTGCCACAAGTGTATTTGCTTAACAAATACAGGAATATTAGCTGCCTTGCATTGCTCGACTATCCCCCTGATGTTCTCGATAGGACAATACCGTGCGCCCGGGCCAGACTCTCCGCCGACTACTACCCAATCAATATGTTGGCCAAACTCTTCTAAATTATTATCATCTTCACGGCACGAAATCAGGGGTATTTCGCCAACATCTGCCAATAACGGCTCGAATGAAATCCACCTTACCGCAGCGGGGATTCTCGAAAGCACTTCTGCTTTCCACATCTCATCAGGGTTTGATATGGATACGCCGAGATGGATATTAGGAAAAGGCCAATTTATGCCAAAAAAACCTGTTATCATATCGTAGTCTTTTTCCAGAATCTTATATAATTGTGGACGCCTGTTCGATGAGTAATATTTCAACATCCGCTTAATGCGTTTCGTTAATATCAGGTATGTGTGATAGTGGCTGTGCCGAACTGCCACAATCATCGCAGCGTGTATTTTATCAATAAACTCAAACGGTATTTTCGGATGAAACAAATCGCTCATCGAGCATACGAAGATTCGGCGGGGTTCCTTCCAATGGAGAGGTTTACCAAGCTGGTCGTCTCGCAGGGCTATCTTACCACTCCATTTACCAGTATCGGGATTGATTGCATCACTATAAGCTATCCAAGTAGCTGTATTGTCCCCACCCCGGGCGCAACCCATAGCAACTTGTCGCTTTGCCATCCTCTCAGCGTAGCAATTCAGGCACCCAGGCGAACACTTCGTGCATCCGGCTGTTACATTCCAAGTAGCATCCGTCCATTCAATTTTACTATTACTTGACATGAGGCCAACTCCTTTTGTGTATTATGTTTGCTATTTGGCTTTTTGATATAGTTATATTGAAAGCAAATTTTACTCCATCAATAAGGTCTTGATAAGTATGTCCCTTATATCTATATCTTCGTATCGTTCTAACAATTAAAGGGTTGATTTTGGCAGCAGGATTCTTCGTTCCAGATAAATCTGCGGTTTGTATGTGTGGGTGACGACCTTTCATTTCTCTATCCTCTGTGTTGTCTTTGTGTGTTCCAAGAAATAAATGGTTCGGATTAACACAGAGCTTATTATCGCAGTGATGACATATTATTTTACCATCTGGTATAGGCCCATAAAATAATGAATAAGAAACTCTATGGGCTTTAACTTTTCTATGGCCCCAACGAAATTGTCCATAACCATTCCCAAAAGTACCACCACACCATCGCCAACACCCTGAATTTGTATTGCTGACGTAACTCCAAAATCTATCAATAATTATTTTGGGATAATCCCATGTTTTCTGGCACCATTCGATTTTTGAAGGCATATTATTTATCCTTTCAGGGCTCGCTTGATACATTCCATTTTTACTCTGTCATTAGCTTTAGATACTACAAGAAACTCTAAGCAGTTTCTATACCTTGTCCTCTCAGCCTCAAGTTCTTTGATTCGCTCATTCAATACACATATCTTAATTGTTTGTTGGCCACACTCAATTTTGAGCGTTTTGATTCGTTCAGCTTTATGGGTGATTATACCTGATAATTTAACTATCTTTTCCGCCTTAGTTTCCATAATCATTTACCTTTGTCGTTAAAATCTTTTTCTGGAACGACTGGCATCTCAAACAGTTTTTTCTTGCGCTTTTCATATTTAGCTTTCCATAATCGCCCTTTTTCGTGTCGTGCCGCTATTGTTTCGGGGGACTCTGTTGCTTTTGGGACTTCCACTGGTTTTGACTTAGGCTTCGGTATTTCTATATCATCAAAACGCTTTTTCTTCAACCACCTGTGAGCATCAAGGATAAATTCCCCATCTCTCATATATTTGACCTTAATTAGAATATCGTTCCTGTCCTTTTGGCTTAACCTTTTCCATACTTGAAATGCTTCCCATTTACCAACCTTATAATACTTGTGAGACGAGCGATTCCAGCGTTTAGGATATAATTTCCAGAATGTCTCAAATTCGGCTGTATAGGTCATCTTACTTCTTCGATTGTCGGGGGTTGGAATGTCATTTGTCAGTCAATTTGCTTAATTTTGTCCCAACTGGCTGTCTTTAGTTTTTTAATATCTTCTGTGCCAGGGTACTTAACAAGACACACCTTATGGATATGTTTTTTTGAAATAACCGGCATCCCTAATCCTTCAAATATCTCACAGGCCGCTTTTCTGGACTTGGCAAGTATTATAGTGATTTGTTTCTGGCTACCTCTTAATGTTGTCATACCCCACCCTATATATTTTTTATCCATTTTCTCTTATCCTTTCTTTATTTCTTTACATAACAAGACTTGCTTTACTTGGTTGAATATCCAGTTATAATCAATCAACTCTTTTTCTGTTGCCATTATATTTGTCTTGGCGGCATCGTAAAATTCATCTGTATCGGAAACTTTTTCCATTAGTTCAATATAGGCAAGTTTGCCTTTTATTTCTATTTCAAGATATGTTCTTATATTTTGGCAAGCCTTCCGCAACTTTTTGTTTTCCTCTTCCAACGCCTTAAATTCTTCACTCATTATGGGGACTCCATTGGAAATAACGGTTGTTGACCTTGTTTCTGTTCTTTTACGGGAACACCGGTATCGACAGCCTCAAGCCTCTGGCGGGCTATCTCACAGTATTTCTCGGATATGTCTATGCCGATGTAACGCCTGCCTAACATCTTGGCTGCTACGCAAGTTGTACCAGAGCCACAGAAGGGGTCGAGAATGATGTCATTGGGGTCTGATGCTCGCTCAATTAGCCATAATGCCCAATGGACAGGCTTTGGACAGGGATGCCCATTGCTGAAATCGGTTGGTGTACATTGAAAAAAGTCGTGCATATATAGTTGGTTTTTATTCCTGCCATATACAAGAAGGGGCTCCCAATCATTAAAGCCGATGTAGCCCGAGCATCCCGTACTGCCTTTATGCCAACAAACAAGCCAGTCCGGTGGCAATGCTTTATATATCCAAGATAGACGGTTAATTTGACAGGATGGCATTATAGTCATACGCCCAACTCGATTCATTTCCGGCACAGCATCCATAAACATATCAAACCAATTTTGCTCTGTGTCATCGTAAATATCATAATCCACACCTACTCCATACGGCGGGTCAGTCAACACCAAATCCACACAGTTATCCAGCCAGTCTTTCATAACCTTTAAGCAGTCGCCTTGTATGATGGTATTTACTTGCATCGCTCGTCGCCTTCGTGTTCTTTACAGACTCGTGGTTTTGCTTCGTAGCCATATATTTCGTGGATTCCACACACAGCTTTTCCCTTATCGTCATAGCTTAACATCTCACAAGGTAAGCCGTTATCTTCGTGGTCATCATTATTGGCTATCGCATTAAGTTCTGGAAAAACTGAATAATTACCGTTCTTCCAGAATGTCCGACCAACGTCTATGCAACAATTTCCACATCTATTACGAGTATTTTCTTGCATCATTCTTTCAATTCTACGAGTTTACGTTTCAGCACTTCAAGCCATTCTGACAATACAGGTAATGGGATATGTTTTGTTGGTTGTCGGCGTACCAATTGCAAATAGCCATACCTGACAGGAAACTTATCTCTAAACCAGTTTTCGGCGTCAATAGGATTAGCGTGCCAAAACCTATGACAACCATTACACAAAACAAGGCTATTTAGTAAGTCCCAACGCATTTTGTGGCTTGTGCGGCTATATATGTGCGCCCAGTGGCAACCCTGTGGCTTTGGCTTACCGCTACATCGTTGACAAGTATAATCATCTCGTAGCTTGATTACCTGTGCAGTTGTCTTGTCGAGTTTAGCTACTATCTTTTGACGTTCCGTTTTTGCCATCCTTGACCTTCCTTAAATAAGAGGCAGAGGCACGAGTCAGTCTCATCCGCCCCTGCCCTAAGAAGTAGTATTGTGGCTGGCGGGCAGTTGGTTCTGCTTACCGACTTGTAGTTTACATTTCTACTCTACGGCTTAAGGCTACCACGCCACCGCCAGCTTTATTCACTTGTCAACATCCGTGTTGTTTCACAATTTCAGGGTCGTACTTTATGCCGATACGCTTGGCCATTGCTTTGGCATTGCGGACGGCAGCTTGTTTGGTGCTCCACGATTTGTCTCCGTACATAAGACGTTTTCTACCCTCGAAAATTCCTACGTGGTAATCGCCAATACAATTTAATCCTACTTTCACTCGTACATTTTTCATAAGGTTTTTCCTTTCAAACTGAGTCCAAATGTTTATAGATACTCTGATACCCGTTCAATTGCGCCTTCAACGCTTCAAGGTTGCTGATACAAGCTTTATAATCACTATCAGCTATTTCTTTTTCTTCTAGAAAATCAGCGCACATACCCTTAGCTATGGCTTTCCTTATAGTTATTGGGGGTTGTTTGTACGTTTTTCCAGCAAGCTCATAATTCTCAGCGTGGCCAAGAGTAGCAAGCGCAATCGCTAAATTCTTATCATACATTTTCATAGCTTTAGCCTTAGCCTTGCCCTTAATCTCAATCTCACGGCGAAAATCACCTATCTCTTTTACGAGCTTTTTGATTATTTCTCTTATTTGTATTTCTGGTTTATCGGCTATTGTTTTTCCCTTAAAAGGCTGGCTTACAACTACAATCTGGATACGGTTTTTTGCAATGTGGACATACCGTTATTTCTTCGTCTGGGTCAGGAATATTTGCAACATCTATGCCGGTTCGTATATAATCGACAAGCTCTGTAACGTAACTGAGTAAGGGTTTTCGGCCACTTCGTAACATCGCCTCTATAACCACCGCCCTTGCCATTCTATCAGCAGTTTCTGGCGTTACGGGATAAGCATAGGTATCTGGCATACGCATCTGGACGTTATTAGGGGCGTTCGTCGTCTGAGCGGGCGGTTGGGGGGCTTGCGGTGGTTGTGGCGGGGTCTGAGGGGCGTTGTAAGGGGCTGGTGGTGCATTGCTTGGTATTTGACTGACCTGCGCCCTATCATCCCAAAAGCCTGAATAGCCCGTATATGGCTGGCCTTTCTGGGTCTGGCCTTGATAGGATGATAAAGTAAACTGCTGTCTCATATTGAGTAATTGTGGCGTTGGCATATTTTGATTGTAAATCCGAATGAGATGCTTTTCTCCATTATCATCCGTTATCTGGCACTTGCAGACCTGCTTTTGATTTTGATTTAGAGATACACCACCTATCTCATCGAATGTGCCAAACATCGTTACGTTTTGGCCGTTAGCACTTTTTACTTGTTGAAAATTCATGTTTTCTCCTTTCAATTAAATTGTTTATTCCACTCTTCAAATTTATCCTTATCAAAATCTAAAACCATTTTTTCTAAGGCTCTTTTGTTCTCAGCCAAATCTGAACCGTTTGTAAGTACAAGGTCGAAATCCCCATTAACTGTTTCGATTGTTTGTGAAACTACCCCCGACATTAATTGCTCACCTGTTAATCTTGCATCACACCCAACAATCTCTTGATATTTTTCTTTGCACTTATCATCAACTTTTAATTCGTGTTGGACTTGTCGGCCATTAGGTCTCATAAATTGTGTAACTTGAACTATCATTGATTATCCTTTCTAATAATTGATAGTAATGTGTGGAATTTCCCCTGCTTTCATGTGGGCAACGATTGCCGAAGCACACGGGCCGACATCAACAAAATGAAGCAGCGCAGTGTATATGTCGTCCTCTATAGACTTCCGATGTTTTTTATTTGCTTTTCGCTGCGTCTCTATTGCTTCTTCGGCGGCTATATCTGCTAATCTTTCTTCCTCAGCCTCAGCTTCAGCCTTAGCCTTTTCCTCGGCTTCGATTCTGGCTTTTTCGACTTTTTCATCTGCGATGCGTTTTTCTTCCTCAACTTGCTTAAGCTTTTCCTGTTGCTCTTTTATAATGCGGTCGGCTGCTTCAGCCGCTTCCAACCGCGCTTTTTCTTTGGCCTCGTCTTTCTCTCTGGCTATCTTTTCTTCGGCTAATATAATCGCACGCTCTCTGGCCTCAATTTCAGCTATTTTCATAGCTTCAGCTTCTTCTTTTGCCCTAAGCACCGCCATAGATTTTGCGACTACTTCGGCCTCAATAACATCGAGCGGTTCTTTATGAACTTTAATCATTTTATCAACTTCGCCTGTATATTCATTCTTTTTAGCATCTAACTTTCTGCCAAATGCTAATGCCTCAGCTTTAGCCTCTTTGTGGACTTCGCTGATTTTGCCTTTGACTTTGCGGAGCTTAGATATATGACTCCTTGCCTGCTTTGAGCCTTCTTTATCTGCATAATTAAAGACTAATTTATCATTTTCGACTTTGTATTCGGCGATTGTTGCCGCTACTTCATCAAATACTGCTAATTCATTCATTTGTTCTCCTTTCGTTTGAGGGTCATAATCATCTGGCCGAGCTTGCGCCAGATTTCTTCGGCTTCGGCTAATGTATGCCAATTGCCTGCTATATGAATGGGTGCGTGTGGAAATTCTTTTGTGTTAATCTTGTATTCGTGTACATCAAACTTAAAATACCATAAGTCCTTCTTCATAAGGCCGAAGATGTTGCCGAAAATGATATATTCCTCAAAATGCTTCTTAGCATAGCTGCTTCCATCAGTAAGGCCATCTTGATATTGTGGTTCAAGTTCTCCTTTTGGAGTTTTTATTACTATAAACTTATTAAATTTATCACAGCTATCTCTCGTAGTTACTCCAAAATCCCCCTGCCGAAGTTTCGGTTTTTCGGACTCTACGAGTTGTTCCAATAGCTTTATGATATTGTTCTTAATTGTTGTTTCAGCAACCCTGGCTCGTACTAATCCCTGTTCGATTTCTTCTTTGTTCATTGTCTATCTCCTTTTCTATCTGTTCTTTGGCCCTTGCCCATTGTCGCATTAAACTTTTCTGGACGTAGCGGTGGAATTGCTCTTGGTCTTCGTCTGATAAATTTGAGATTTCATCGTAAGTTGGCATTATATTTGTACCTCTATAGCTTCTGCCCAACATTCTTCGTGATAACCTGTTTTGTAAACTCTGGTTAGTGTATCGTGCGATGATTCTTTGATTCTTAGGGCAATAATTCGCTCTCTGATTTTCCCACCGCACCATAGACATTTAACTCTTTCGATTATCGGCACAGTTAAATGATTTTTTGATATAGCAACGCCTTTCATTTTTTATCCCCTCATCCTCTTTAAGAAGTCCCGTCTCAATTCATCGGCTGACGGGCGTTTGTAATAAACGGGCGTTATGCCTGGTATCGTTGTAAATTCGTCTATGTAAAAGCCGAGTTGATGGCTACGCCGGAACCGCTCCATTCTGGATTCGATTGTGTCTCTGTCGGTTAATCTGTCTCGTATGCGTTGGCTCATTGTTTCCTCTGCTTTCTTTTCTTCAAATGCCGCCGAACAGATTTTGCACAGGCCGTTAGGTCATTCAGTTCCTCAAGAGTTTTGTCCATTGCAGCTATTAGCTTTTTGTGGGTCATTATTTTGGTTCTCCCGATTCTTTCAGGGCTTGCTCAAAACCACAAGTACATTTATATCCTGCTGTGTTATATTTATAAGAAAGAGGACATCCTGAACCTTTTAAGTGTTGACCATATATCCGAAATGCTTCTACTAATTTCTCGCGGCTGTTTATTGCGGTAACGATGTAATCGGCTTCATCTTCTTTGAGGGAAAACGAAAGGAATAAGCCGTTAGCACTTTCGACACGAAATAAATCTTCGTTCGCAAAATCAGGTTTTTTCTCTACTGGTAATTCAAAGGGTGGTTTCATTGCAACCTCACTTTTACTTTTAATTGCTGCCGACCAAAATTTATAGCTGCCTGATGTGTCGGGAAATATAAATCAAGTTTGTTGCCTTTGATTGCGCCGCCTCTGTCCAGAACCAGCACAACGCCGTAACCTGAAACATCCATCACTGTCCCAAACGGATATTTAGATGGAGCAGCTACGAATTTATCGCCAAGTTGTATTTTATGACCGCTTGCCGTATATCCGTCAGCCCACTTCCCACAACAACAGGATTTTTTACAATATCCTGAGCAATTCATTAAAATCGTTTCATATTCGCCCTGTACCGACTTTTGGCCTATATCTGCCGACATTTCAGCCGTTTGGCCAAGCACCCCTTCTCGTGTGTTATTGGGGGCTTCTGGCTCTCTTGGCGGAATCGCTACCAAGCCCGTACAGAATCCAAACGCAAATAGCAGGATTCCCGATACTATGCTAAGTATTGAGTTCTTCATTTTCTTTGTCCTCGATTAGCTCAATATCCCTAAATCGTGATAAATTAACCCAATTATCACCTATTTCAACTTCTGCCCCTGACTTATAAGAAAAAACAACCTTACTTTCAGATGTAGAACCCCAAACTCCGTGGCCTTTCACCTTATCCCCCGCAAACACATCCTTGCCGTTCTTGTCTTTGGTTACGAAAGGATGAAGTGAATCATATTCGCATTCATCGTGTTCGTAATAAGAACTACCATAAGCAGGGCATTGAAAAGAGAATACTTTCCCGTTCCAAATAGAAATACAATAAGGACTAACATAAGAGCCATCTTCGTTTGAATAGACAAACTTTCCATCCTTGAATTCCAGATACCCTACCGTCTTCCCGTCCTTCTTGAGTTTGAATAGATGTTCAGTCATTTTCTTTCCCCATTAGTTTTGGCGTTGTGTGGATGTCGCCGATGATTTCGTAGCTGTTCCCGTAATATATCGGCGCGTGCTTCTGGTCAATAATATCAGCTATATATTTTTTTCGGTGAGCGTCGTAAAACTTGAACCAGCTAAATCCTGCAAGAGACCACTCTATTCTATACAAATCTCCAGTCCAACCACCGTCCTCATTCTTTACTATATCCCCTCATATATCTCTTTGCCGTTCTTGTCCTTGAGGCCGGTGTATTGCATAATAGTAGAAATCAAACAAGGAATGTCAGGAGTTGCTTTTACGTAAAATACATCACAACTTTCGTCCCAATTCCCTATTTCATCTAATCCAAATTTTGGTAAACCATATAGCTTATCCAGCGCCATCGCTCTAAACTTTATCTCTCTACTCATCTGTTGTTTCTCCTTGCTTTATTCAATCGCCGAAGGTCTCTGCGGCTGCCAGTCTCGGCTAACCGTTTGCAAGCCTTCTCGACATTAGACTGTTTGGGTTTCTTCATTGGGAGCCTTAGTTCCAAGTTTGATGTTTTTCTGCGATATGCTCTAATCCGTCATATTCTTCAACTTGCCAATCTATATTGTCAGGTATCTCTATAATTTTAAGGGAAGCACAATGTCCATTTGCTTTTGCTTTGAGTAGTTTGATTGTTTCAATTAAAGCAGTGTCAGTACGCTCAATATCACTTGGTGAGAAATAGCTATCTTCCTCGTAGTATTTACCATCCCTGAGAGGTTTTTTGGAGTAATGGATAACAAATACATCTTCTGTGCCATCGTAGGAAACTTTGGGTGCGTGGAAGTCTAAATTACCCGCTTCATTTCTTCCGTCAACAAAGGCGTAGAGCTTTATGCCTTTTATCTCTGCGTATTTCATTACGCCTTTATAACTTAAGCCAAAACCGCCAAATTTATCATTTATAACAATATTCATTATTCATTTTCCTTTCAAAAAGGGGCGGCGGTGTCAGCGACAAGCTGATAATCCCTTTCCACGGCGTTATATCTGGCCTCCTTTCCATTCGCACCGCCACCTTTTAATTCAAGCTATTTTCCTTTCACTATTCCTATGACAATCTATACAAACGGGAGCAACAGCAAACCAAAATTCAGGCTCGTATCCCAAATAATGATGGTATTCTTTGGCTGGCTTTGGGCAGTAACGACAAAGCAATAATTTGGGCGAAACCAATTTGCCATCACGGATAGCATTGTTTATAACATGCCTGGCCTTAATTCGATTGAGATTGCGGGCAAGGTAACGCTTTTCCGTTGCTTTCCCTTTTTCACTTCGTTTGTACCGCTTCCTTGCATTTTTCCCTTTTTCGCTTTGCTGATGACGTTTTATTGCAATTTTGCCTTTCTTGCTTTGAAAATAATGTTTTCTCATGGCTTTGCCATGTTCAGTTTGTCGATATTCACCTTCGTAAATTTTCTTGCAAGATTTACAATATCCTCGAAACCCATCTTTATTTTGTTTGTCTATGTTAAATTCAGATATTGGCTTGATTGTTTTGCATTTACTACATTTTTTCGTTTTCATTTTATCTCCAATAAAACCAGCCGAAGCTGGTACGCAGATTGAGCTTCCGCCCGAAGTGCCTTCGGCTGGCCGTGTTAAAGTGCTTTGTTGTTCTGCGTACCATTCCATAAGTGTAACCTTTTATTGGAGATTGTCAAATATTACTTTTCCTCAGTGTTGATATTTTCACCAATCTTTTCCATCGTCCAGCCGATGTCTTGACAGGCAGCACCGACCAGATGACAACTTTCCCTTGCCACATTGCAGCCTGCGCTTGCCATAGTCCAAGACAAAACAGACGCTACCAACAGTCTTTTCACCAACTCCCGCCTGCGGCTCTTAATCTGTGCGATTTTCTTATCGCAGAAACACACCGCTTTGGCATAGACAAGTCGTGCGCCAAGCTCTTTTTCATCTTCCAACAGTTGCATCATCCTTGCCTTGCTGTCCACCCATCCTGTGATTGTTTTCCGTAATAATCTGCTCATTTTCTTACCTCTCTTTTCTCCGCTAATCTCCTTGTTAGATTTATGATTCCAAAAGAACCTGCCGCGTTTGTGAGAGCAAGAAATCATCGTTTAGCTTCCCTGATTAAAGGAGGAGGACAGCAGGCTCTTGAAGTGCTCGTATTTATTTGTAAGAGAACGTATCTATCCTATGCCTCTTTTGTATAGACATTTATTTCT
>Ga0114923_10000226_pt1 | contig 46823 bp, 55 predicted proteins | sample SumtaG_FD_89578 | JGI IMG/M metagenome (GOLD analysis project Ga0114923, IMG submission 89578) | Deep subsurface microbial communities from Indian Ocean to uncover new lineages of life (NeLLi) - Sumatra_00157 metaG | ecosystem: Environmental > Aquatic > Marine > Oceanic > Sediment | place: near... | reverse complement strand
CCAGCTATAAAATATTTTAATTTTACAACAGTTAATACAATAGTTGGTACAGATAAAATAGAATCTAGATTAACTACTCCTAACATACAACCAGTATCTGCAGCAAACAGAGTAAAGGGTCAGGGATTTTTAACAAGTACTTTGATAGATATTACATTAAAGGGAATATATGAAACAAATATCATAAATGGATTTACATATTACAAAGTTAAATCTCTTAATTCTGCAACATTAAATCAAGCAGATACTTTTGGTGATTTAGTTGCTAAGATAGAAGAAGCCGAAGACGGTGATTATTACAGATTTTACGGAGAATATAATGGAATCATATTTGAAGATTTCATAACAGAATTAAATAATCAAGGAAATGATTATCTAGTATTTCATGAATTAACTGTTAATGAACAGGTAGGAATAAATACTATTGAAAGTGGAAATTATACATTGTTACAAACAGATAATTGGGATACTATAAATACATTTAGACCTGTATTATTGAATAGTGGAAATGCTGTTAGTTATACAATATCTTATGTTTTAAGGTTAATGAATAAGGTTGATAACAGTCAAATAATAAAATCATCACAGTTAAGTTCATATGATGTTAAAAAGTATGGAAAGAAAATGATGCAATTAAATATGGGATTGATTCCCACAATTACTAAAGTTTATAATAAAATAGAAAATGTTAATATATTACCGGAAACTGAAATTGAAACAGTTGAAGTAGTTGAAGAAGAAGTTATTACATTACCAGATCCAATTATAAAAACATTGACAACTACTGTAGAAAAAATAGTTATAAAAACAGAATATGTAAATTTATTTAGAGATAGAATTAACATAAAGGTTGGTTCATCTAAAGTAAGTGTAACAAGTAAAAAAATAAATTAATAATGGCAATAGATATAAGAACATATAATGAAAATGAAAGTGATCAATATACGACAGTTGTTCAAAAATTATCTGAGAATAATGAGATATTTGCACAAGGTTACGCTATAATAAGGATTTCTCCTTTTGGTGATTATTATATGTTTACTATATATAGGGAAATAGATGGTCAAAACATACCGATGGATTTAACAACTCTTGGAACACTGTACCTTAATTTTTATGATGAAAGTGAAGAAATATCAGTTAAAAGTTATAGAAATACTGAAGGCGTTGATAGCACACAAGGTGAGGTAATGTTTAAAGTGAATAAAACTCAATCCAAAAAAATATTAGGTTTTAAAAATAATACTTTTTATATTACAAATAGAATGGAATTAGGTGAAGATGCATCAGATGAATCAGTTATTTATAGTGGTATATTTTATAAGTTTAGTGAAGCAGATGAAAATGCACTAAAGGAAGAATTTGAAAAATATAAATTAAAGACGCAGGAAATTATTGCTTTACAAAATGATGAAATTGAAAATTTACAGGAAGAAAATGATGCTTTAGTTAAAAGATTATCGTATATTGTTGATTTATATAACAAACAAAAAGCTTTAAATGCAGAATTACAAAATCAAATTGAAACTGGACAAACTGAACAAAATGGACAAACTGAACAAGAAAATATAATTATACCACCTATAAATACGATAGATCCTAATACTGTTTTAGAAGAATTGTCTAATAATATTCCATTAAGTGAACAAGAATTAGAAAATATAGTTGATAGTTCTAATAAAATAGGTATTAAACAATTTCAATCAGTATCAACAAGTGGTGGTATAGGATTACAATAACATCAAAATGTCAGAAGATAAATTAAATATAGAAAATGATATTAAACGCTAGAAACGATACTTTTACATTTTTCTTTCCAATTAAATTCGTACCAGATTGGGTAAATGAAAGATATGCACCATATTTAAATAAAATGCCTGGTAATTTGATAACTAAACCAATTGATCTTATTAATTATGGCGTACAATCTTTAAATCTTCCAGGTGCAGCATTTACTCCAGTTGAACAAGTAGGTAAACATGGAAGAATTAGAACATATAGAGATGCAAAACCAGAACAGGAATTATTATCAAAAGAATTAACAGTAACTATTCAAATGCTTGATGGTTATATTAATTATTGGATGATGCTAGATATATTTTCTCATTGGTATGGATTCGAAGAAAGTTCAACGCATTTACCCGAAGGAACTGCAATAAGAATACATGATTCGGAAGGATTAACAATAGTTACAATACAGATGAAAAGAATGTTATTTACAGAAATAGGAGCAATTGATATGTCATTTTCAAATAATGAATTAACATTTTCAACCTTTGATTGTACATTCAGCTATAATGAATTATATACAAACGTTGATTTAGATTAATATATAAAAAAATAAACTTTATAATGGAAGCCTTTAGTGATTATATAAAAATAGAAACAAGACTTGATGAAATCTTTACAAAGTTTTTAAATGAACAAGATGAGGATTCTAAATTTTCTAATAATGTTAAGATGATAATTATAAATAAAAAAGAAGAATTTATAGTTGATGAAAATATAAAGGGCTTTTTTAATAAAATAAAAGATAAATTTAAAAATCTTAAAGCTAACGTTAAAAGAAAAATAGAAAAAATCAAAAAGAGAAAAGATATAACTGATGATGAAAAAGAAACTGAAATAGAAACTGTTTTGAGTGAATATGATGAATCAGTACAAATTACTTTTAATGAATCAATAGAGGAATACATAACATCAAATGGAAATGATTTTAAAACATTTTCTGAATACTTAGATAATTTAAAAATTATAATTGATGAAAGTAAAAAAAGTGAAGAAGAATTAAATAGGATCTTTGATAAAAAGTTCGATGAACTGTGTGAAAAATTACGATTGATGGATTTGGAAAGTTTATCAGAAGAAGAATTGGAAAAACTTGTTCAAGAAAATTTGATTGAAGAGGGTGTTTTAGGAACCATAATCGGAGGATTAGCTGGTTTTGCGTTAGGAAAATGGATTGGAAAAAAAGTTGCAAAGGTATTGGGAGTTGAAAAGGGTATTCTTTATGATCTATTTACGAGTAGACTTGTTGGTACAGCAATAGGAGCATCAATTGGTAAAAAGATATAAATAAATAAATATATAAAATAAATAAAAACAAAAAAATTATGGCAAAAGTACTAAATTTTAATCAATTTTTTAGCGTTGAAGACAAGGTTTTTACCGTTGATGAAATGAAAAATATAATTGCAAATGATTATATTAAGAGTTCTAGTCAAGACTTGTTAAAAGAATGGTTAGAATTAGACGAAAAAGAAGATGTTCTTTTAAATTCTGAAATATTTGAAGCAGAAGGTTTAAAATTAACTTATACTGATGAAGGTGAATTAAGTGAAGAATCAATAGAACTTCTTATATCTGAAATGGAAGATGATGAAGTAGAAGAAATGCTTGCAGAATTTACAGATGAAGATTTTAATGAAATGCTTGCAGAATTTACAGATGAAGATCTTGAAGAAATAATGTTAGAATTTTCTGATGAAGATATGGATGAAATCCTTTCTGAATTGAAAGATGAAGATTATAAAGAAATTGTTGAGGATTTTACTGATGAAGAAATCAAAGAATTAAGAACTCAATTAAAGTTTACAGAAGATGAAGATCTTTTTGAAGCAGGTGCTAAATCAAGAGTACTTAAAGCTGTTGTTAAACAGGGAAAAGCTGCTAAAAAAATACTTAAAACTCAAAAGGATAAAGTTGCAAGTAAAGCAAAATCTGTAATTAAAAGCGCTAAAGATTCTAAAGCAGGTAAAAAAGTAAAAGCTAAACTTCTTAAAACTAAAATGGTTAAGAAAAAAATGGGTGGTAAAGTTACTCTTACTAAAAAAGGTAAACAAGCAATTAAAACTGCTAAAACTGCAGGAGTTGTTGGAGCAGCAGGTGTAGGAGTTGGAGCAGCAGCAGCTACAGCAAGAGCTAAAAAGAAAAACGAAAGTTTACAAGAAAGTATAGAAAATGAAACTAATTCAGAAGTTATTTTATTATTAAAAGAGCAAAAGGAATCTTTGAGATTTAAAATAGTTAAATTAAAAGCATCTTTAATGGAATCATGTGAAACATTGATTGAAGAAGAATTTATTTATGATACATTAGATGAAACTGTAATGGAATCCATAGATAAAAAAGCAGAAATAATTACTGGCATATTAAACGATTAATACTAACCAAATCCATATATAGGGTATCTTTTTGGTACCCTTTTGTGGATTTATAATACTTACAAAATGAATTATATTGGAATCGATTTCTCGATCAACTCACCAGGAATTTGTTTATTTACAGAAGTATCAAACAATTATAAATTTATAAATTTTACAAACACTACAAAACCAGTCGAAAAATTAAAATTACATTATAATTTATATGTTGATGTGGATTGTTTTGATTTAGTCACCTATTTAAGAGATAAAAAGAATGATGATTATGCAACAGATCAATTAAATAAGATAAAAAATGCACAAGATTTGGCATATGCGATTGTAATAGAATTAGAGTCACATATAATATTAAATTATAAAGTTAAGATTGGTATAGAAGGATATTCGTACGGTTCAAGGGGAAATGCATTTATAGATCTTATTGCATTCAATTCTGTTCTTAGAAATAAACTTTATAATAGGTTTGGAAATGTTAGTGTATTTTCACCATCCCAGATTAAAAAGCATGCTGGTAAAGGAAATGCAAATAAATTAATGATGTTTAATTATTTTTTAGAAAATGCATTAGATGATAAGGTTTTAGAAAATAATGCATTCTGGCTCTGGTGTCATGATAACAAAGATAAATGTTTTAATAAGAAAGGAGATATAGTAAAGCCTCTGGATGACATAGTCGATTCTTATTTCGTTTGTAAATATCTTATTGACTTGGAATAGTGTTTATCACCAACTAAAAACAACTAATATTTATATTGTGCCGGTCAGAGAAAGTTTCGGTTTCGGAAAAATAACCATAAAATATTTTTTTGTAAACATTTTTACTTGAAAAAATATAATTAATGTTAAAATAATAATGAAATGAAAAGAGAATTTGGTTGTTTAATGATAAATTTTGATGATACTCCTTGGAGTAATTTTTTGAATGAATTTATCGACAGAGAAGATATTTATGATGATGAAACGCATGATTATGGTTTGGAACACGAACCACACGTGACAGTATTGTATGGATTACATGATGATGAATTTGATTATGGAGATTTAAAACAGATGTTACCTAAATTAAATGATATCACAATTAGTTTAAAAAATATTTCATTCTTTACAGGTGATAAATATGATGTTGTAAAATTTAATATAAACAGTAAGGATTTAATTACTCTTAACAAACAGATAACAGAAAAATTTCCATATTCAACAGATTTTCCCATATATCATCCACACACTACAATAGCATATGTAAAGAAAGGAACTGGATATAAATATATTGATCCAAAGAAAGAAATTGTAATGGGAATAGATTGTTATAAGTATGGATTTAAGAGTGGTGATAATGATTATTTTTTAAAATAAAAAAAATGGATTTAACTATAATAAGTAAAGAAAAAGTAAATATTTTTTTAGAAGATGTAATGTATTTATATAAAAGTTCCAAAGGAACTGAACTTGAAAGGAAATATAAAGTAATGAAATTATGTCGAATGACTGAAGGTATAGTTCCTTGGGTTGTATATGAAATTTTTAATGATTGTGTAAAATAAATATAAATGGAAAAAGAAAAAATTAAAATAGAAGAATATAAAAAAGAAGATTTTAATACTATAAATGTTTTGTATGATAGAGTTTTAGTAATAAAGGAAAAAGTAGAAAAGATATCACCCGGTGGTATTTTGTTACCTACTAATCTTGATAGAGAATTCAAAAATACTGGATTTATAGTTAAAATTGGAGAAGGTACTAAGGACATAAAACCTCCATCAGTACTAGGGATAGGTAGTAAAATTGTTTATTTTCTGAATGCAGGAATAAATTTCAAGTATAAGGGATATAATATGGTATCACTAAGATTCTTAGATATTATGGCGGTAATAGGATTAGATGATGAATTCGAATTGACTCGAAAATGAAACTTTTCTTAGTTTCCGTATATAATATTTAATTAGATGGCAAATAAATAGGCATTAAAAAGTAAAAGAATTAAGAGGTTTAAATTGGCGTAATATGGCTTAAAGTGGCAAGATTTTCAAAACGATAGCATATCCATGTTATCTAATTCAACCAAAAATTCCCAGCTTTTTAATTAAACGGTGCTATTTCGTAATAGCATATTATTGTTAATATGATATAACATTAATATGTATTGCGTACACCAAAACACATCTAAGATGTATTGTGAATATGTTATCTCATTATTGAGAGTTTACATAGGTTTAAATAGGTTTAAATAGTTTAATTAAAAAAAAAGTTATTAACATGGCAGAACAAAATGAACAAAATGAAGTTTTTGATCTTTTTAATTTAAGTGCAGATTCAATTGACACTTATAATGATGAAAGAAAAGAGTCTGTATTTTACAGACCATCAGCAGACGCTGGTAAAGATGGTGTATACACATCATTGATTAGGTTTATTCCTAATCCAAAAAATCCATTGAAGAAATCGATAATTAGAAAATTCGTTTATTGGTTAACAGATGATGAAGGCAACAGTGAATATTTTGATTCACCTAGTACAGTAGGAGACAATGATCCAATCCAAACAATGTTTTTCAAATTGAGAAATAGTGATTCAGCAGTCGATAAGAAAGACTCTGAAGGTTTAAAAAGGAGAGAAGTCTTTTATAGTTTGGTACAAATCATAACAGATCCTCATAGATCAGAACTTGAAGGTAAAATCAAGGTTTTCAAATATGGTGCTAAAATCAAAGCAAAAGTCGATGAAGAATTGAATCCTAAGTATGAAGAGCCAACTCAAATTTTCGATCTTTATGAAGGTAAAAATTTTGAATTAACAGTTACGAAAGTATCAGGTTTTAACAATTATGATAGTTCAAAATTCCAAAGTAAAATAAGTGCTCTTAAAATAGCTGATCAAGAAATTGAAAGAAATGATGAAAGCAGAAAAACTATTATGGAATATCTTAATGCAGCACCAGAGTTGGAAGAATATGAATACAAACCATGGGATGAAGAAACTAAAACAAAAATCAACAATGTACTTAGAAGATTCACTAAACATGGTGTAGCAGTTGATACTGTAACTAATCAAAAGGAAACACTTTCAAAACTTAAAGTTGAAGGAGATAGTCTTGGAATAGGAGATATTTCTTTGACTGAAGCTAAAAATTCAGCAAAGAAAGAAACTACTAAATCAAATGTTGAAAGTGAAAAGGAAGATTTAGATGGATTTTTAAAAGATTTAAATTTGGGATAAAAGATGGAAACAGAAATTAGTAAGGATAAAATTGTACTTACTAATGATATGAAGGATCTTATTTCTCAAAGCATAAAAGTCGTGCTCTTAAAGGAGCACGACTCTCCTACCAAACAGGATATCCATTCATATGATAGTAGGTTAAATTTCGCTTGTCCATATTGTGGTGATTCATCAATGGACAAAAATAAAAAAAGAGGCAATTTGTATTGGGACACATTGTATTATAAATGTTATAATGATGGGTGTCAAAAATACACAAGCGTAATAGATTTTTTAAAGAATTTTGATGAAAATATAGATGATTTAAAAAGATTTAAACTTTTAAGATACATAAAAGAAAACCATGTTGAAATAGCACATGCCAAAAGTTTAGATTTTGAAAAATTTGAAATATTAAATTCATTGGGATTAACTTTAGATCAATTTTATAAAGCATACTGGGCAAGACCTATAAATAAACACATGTATAGAGTGTATCCCTATCTTAGAAGTAGGTTACTTATAAATAGATTACATTATTTTGCATGGGATCCAAAACGATTAAGACTATTCATTCTTAATTTAAATCATAGAAGAGATAAAGTTTTGGGTTTACAGATAAGTTATTTAGGTTCAAATCCAAAATATAAAACAGCAAAATACATAACTCATGATATAGAGAAAATGAGAGAAAATGCTGGTTTAGAAACTGAAACACCCTACAAAGAAGATATAAAAAAATTATCAATGATTTTTAATATCTTAAATGTTGATTTTTCAAGAACATTTACGGTATTTGAAGGAGCAATTGATTCAATGTTTATGAAGAATTCCATTGCGATATTGGGTTTGAAAAAAGAACCATACAACTTTGATGATCTTCCAACAGTTAGATATTTTTTAGATAATGATTCTGGTGGAAGAAATAAGATGATCAAGAAACTTAAAATAAGAAAGGAAGTTTTTCTATGGGAAAAATTTGTTAAAGATTATAGATTACAAAGAAGAAATAAAAAGAAAGATCTTAATGATTTGGTAATTATAGCATTTAAAGAAAAGAATAATATGTTAAATAAATTAGAAACTTATTTTAGTGCAGATCCACATGATATAATTTACATGTAACATTTTTAAAAATTCGTATATAATTAAAGGTAATGAAAATAAATGATATTCATATGTCGGAAGAATTAGAACAATTTCATAAGGATAATGAAATTCATAAAAAGAAATTTAAATTATTAATTAGTAATTTTCCGTTTATCTTTAATTATAAATCTATTGATTTTGAACCTGGAAAAAAAGTCATGAAAAAGCTTAAAAGAATCAAAATTATTAATAAGAAAAAAATGAAGGATTCTGAAAATTCGGTATTTTAAAAAAATGAAATAATGGCAAATATTGTTGAAGAATTGGAAAAAAGAACAATTGAAAGTAGAGTTAAATGGAATAATAAAATACTTAGTTTAATCAAGAGTATAGCTGATATTAAAGGTGTTCCAAACGCTCAAATTTTTATGTTATCTTATAGACATCAACTCGTTGATAAAATTGCAGATTTAAGATTGAATGTATTTAAAATTAATAGTTTATATGATACTACATATAAAGAAAAATATATTGAATATAAAAGTAGTTATAATCTTAAATTAAATGCTGGAGAAACCGATAAATTTGTTAAAAGCGATTTATCAAATATAAAAAGACAATACGAAGTATTGAATTCCCATATAGATTTTTACAGTGAAGTTATAAAAACTTTGGATAATTTAGGTTGGGCTATCAAGAGACGTATGGATCTTTATACAGACGAAATGTTGTAATATGAATTTAACTCTATCACCCGATAAAAGATTTTTATATATAGAAAGTTGTATTGAACCTGAATACGATCAACTTAAGTTATCTTTGACAAAACGAATAGCTTCATGGAGATATCACCCACTTGTAAAACGGGGCGTGTGGGACGGTTTCGTATCATTTTTAAAGGGCAGTAAAATGCCATCTGGTTTATGGAAAGAATGTATGGACATCGGTAAAAAATACAATTTTGAAGTACAACTTAATGGAATATTAAAGCTATTTAATATTGATGTTGATAAAGATGAATTTCATGCATGGGTTACTAGATTTTTTGAAGGATTTGAGAAGCAACCACGAGATTATCAAATTGAAACAGCATACCAAATATTAAGATATCGTAGATGTTTAGCAGAATTAGCTACATCATCAGGTAAATCTTTGATAATGTTTATGATAATAGCCTATATGAGAGATCAGGGTTATGCAGAAAGAGTGTTATTGATAGTTCCAAATGTTCAATTGGTCATTCAGATGGCCGATGATTTTACTGAATATAATTTTAGAGATGAATTACCATTAGCAATACAACAAATATATGCTGGTTCAAAAATAAAGGAAAAAAGTAATTTAGTTGTTGGAACATACCAATCATTGGTCAAAAAAGAAAAGGCATATTTTCAACAATTTGATGCAGTAATAGTGGATGAAACCCATCGCGCAAATTCTAATAGTATAAGAAAGATACTTGATTTCTGCTGGCATATGGATTATCGTTTCGGATTATCAGGAACTGTTCCAAAGGATGAAGTGGGTAGATTAACTCTTACTGCAAATACTGGACCACTGGTTAAAAATATAAGTGCTAATTATTTAATTGATAGAGGATTTATTTCACCTGTTAATGTAAAAGTTATCATGATGAATTATGCTACAAATGAACAGAAAGAAGCATTTAAAATACTGTATGATAATTCAGACGAGGGAAGTAAAAATCTCGCAATGGAACAAAAGTTTATCATTGCTAGTAAAAAAAGATTAGATTTTGTAACAGGTATAATAAAAAAGGTTAATAAAAATAGTTTGGTATTATTTCATAGAATAGAACATGGTAAATTACTTTATAATACATTAAGGGATGAATATGACGGTGAGGTTTATTATGTTGATGGTGGTACTGATGCTGATACCAGAGATAGGTACAAAAAATTAATGGAAGAAGATGAAAGAAAGATTCTTGTTGCATCATTCGGTACATTTTCAACTGGTATAAATATCACAAATATACATAACATATTCTTAACAGAGTCATTCAAATCAGAAACTATAATAAGACAGTCAATCGGTAGAGGATTAAGAAAGCATGCTACGAAGGGTAAGCTTATAATAATTGATTTCGTTGATGATTTTAGATACAAATACTTTACACCCAAAGGTAAAGAAAGGATCTATAAGAATTACATGCTTAGACATGGTGAAAGTAGGTTATCTATCTATAAAGAACAAAAATTTCCATATAAAATAAAGAGGATATCGTTTTAAATTCTAATATATATTTTAAAAAGATAGGTTTTACAGGTATCTGACAACCCTCGGATAAAACATTGAAAATAATATTCGATAAACTTGGAATTAAAAATGAAAATGATATATAATAAAAAAATAAAATAATACTATGGGTTTAGGTAAATTAAGCGATCTAAGAAAAGAGATCAATACAGTTAAATTTTCAGAAGACATGGAATCTTCAATTCTTGAAACTATGAAAGAAATGGGAATAGAAGATCTTAGCAAACTTGACGAAAATCAGATGTTGGGATTTTACAGTAATGTTCACAGAATAATTACAGGACACGATATTCTAAAAGAAAAGAAAGAAGTTGCTCAAAAACTTGCAGAAGCAAAGAAAATTGAAGAAGAAAATGCATATCAAACATTTTTTGCTAAGAAATTAAAAGCTTCTGGTTTTGATTCAATATCTCAGATGAGTGAAGATGAAAGAAAGAAATTCTTTGATGAAGTAAGTACTGAATGGAAGGGTGATAAAAAAGTAAGTGAAAAATACAATAATGCAGCAATTGAAGAATGTGTAAAGAAAAAGAAAAAAGGTTCATTAGTTGAAGTTAAGACAGAGGATATTAAAATGTATAACGAAAAATATAAGCATCTATACGAAAAAGTTTATGCAGCATTGAATACTGAAACTGAAATCAATAGAGCGTATGAATATATGAATATGATGTTACCAGATCAAATAAGTAAAGATGCATCTGGATATTTTAGAAACTTTAGATTGGACGAAATTAATCAGTAATACTTTAAAATATGGTAGGCCTTTTAGATTTAAGAGAAGTATATGTTAAAAGGGGTCGAGATTTTATAACTAAATTATTAGATAGCTATGTAAGTGTATCTGAAAATCTCGATGGATCAAATGTTTATATCCAAAAAAGTGATGGATATGGAAATGTTGGAAACGGAATAGATGTGTTCAAAAGGGATGATAGAGATCCATTGAATAAGGTTGATAGAGTATTGATGGTATATTATGAAAACATGATAAACCTTTTCAGTAATTTGGATAAGAGTATATTAAATCAAATACCTTCTGATTGGAGATTTGGATTTCAATATTTTGTAAGTACATCTCCAGCTAACATCAAATATGATCAAATACCAAAAAATAATTTGGTAATAACTCACATACTTGTCAAAAATAAAAGCAATAAAAATATAAAGATAATAGATGATTTTAAGACATTAAAGTTTTGGGCTGATATGTTTGATATAGATGGTCCACCGATATTTTTTACGGGTTATCTTAGAGAAAAACAGAAAGCAAAAATTTTGGATTATTTGGATACTCCTCTTGAAGCTTTGAAGGAAATGTTTGGAACAGATTCATTCACAAAATATTTTTTACAGATAATAAATCCATCCTTAAAGAAAACATTTTTGAATGTTACAACTGAAAAACCCATAGATTCTATAGTATTTAAATTTCAGACGGGCGATGGGGTATATTCTGCAAAATTTATAGATCCAATAATAATGTTTTCACATGCTAAGGAACCTAAAAAACCAGATGATACATATTCTATAATACTTTTAGATATATTAGAATATTTGACAAAATATCCTGAAAAATTGAATGTTGTTTTATCTAAAAGAAAACCAGATGAAAGATATTTAGAATTTATATCAAGTATATTTAATGATTATGTTGAAGAAAATGCTTCAAAATATGAAAATATAGTTATTAATGTTCCAAGATTTGCAAAAAGAAAAGAATTTAACATAAATATAGATTTAATATCTAACAATAAAACTAAAAAAATATTACAGAATGATATTTATAAAAATTTGTTTAAGATATTTGTATCATCGTTAAGAAAACTTCGAAGAAGATCCAGTGATATTTTGACTCCACAAATAATTAAAAACATAAACGGTATAGTTCTTAAGATTAAAAAAATAACTGAGGTATCAGAAGTAAATGAGTTTAAAACATTCAAAGAATACCTTAGTATTAAAGAACAAAACGAATTCTTGTATGAAAAAGAGGAAATCGAATATAAAGAACCTTTTGTAGAAGAAGTAAAATCTAAAATAAAAATAGTAGATTTAGAGAAAAAGGTATTGAATAAAAAGGAAGAACTAAAAGAAAAAGAAAAGGTTGCAATTGTTGATGGATATTTTCATCCTATAACAAAATTTCATATCAATTACCTTAAAAGGGTACATATAAAAGCTAAAAAACCAATAGTATTAGCAATAATAGAAAAATCAAGTAAACAAAGGGGTTATATCAAACCTGAAATATTAAAAAAGATGTTGGATGAAACTATTAAAAATGTAGATTTTATTTGTGATTATAAAATGTGTGATAATTCTTTGAATATTAAAAAGACATATGAAAAGGTTGCTGAAAAATACATACCAACTTCTGTATATACAGTGTTTCAAAGAATGAATGGTTATATGGCAGAAGTATACGGTAATAAATATTTTAATAAGAAAGGATTTATTGTTCAAAATATAGATGAACGTGATAATGGAGATATAAGATCAAAGATGGCAATTGATACAGTTTTTATAGATGATATAGAAGGATTTAAAAATTTTACTCCTGAATATTTACATGGAATTTATAAAGAACTTAAAGAATCAACTGTTACTTTTGATGTTGAAACAATAGAGAAATTAAAAAAATGGCACAAGGTCGTTAAAGGAAGAAAAAAAGACAAACAACACAAATGAAATATCTATTAGAACATAATGAATATGTAGAGCAATCATTTTTAAATGAAGCTATCATAAATGAATCCTTAAAAGATGTTTATGATCATTTGAAGGTTGCGTATAAAATAGGTATTCGTGACAGAGGATCTTTGATGATACTTATAAAATTTATTTTACACAAAAAAATGAAAGCTTCAAAGCTTAAAAAGTTTTTTGCAACAAAAAAAGATGATCCTAAGTTTAAAAAAGTTTTAAAAGATATAGGACACTTAGAACTTGGTAAAGCTATAGATGATTTATTGGGTAAAACTAAAACTGAAAAGCAACAACATATTGTATTTAAAGCTATATTGACATATCTTATAGTTATGATATTGGTATTAAAACCAGATTTTATAGGTTTTGAAAAACAAGATTTAGATCATGTTGATAAGGATTTAGTTATAATGGTGAATGATATAGTTAGAGAGAAAACTGTTGATAAAATGAAAACAGTATCAACGAAAGAAATTAAAATTAATTTAGAAAAATCTATTAAATACATTGATACATTACCAATAGGAACTAAAAAGTTTTTGGATTATTTAGCATCTAGAGAATCTACTAATTTATGGGATACAAGTAATATTTATGGATATATTGGAAAATATCAAATGGGTGAAGCTGCTTTGTCTGATGTAGGTAGAAAAATAACAATAAAAGATTTTATAAAGAATCCAAGTATATGGCCAGAAAATGAACAGGATAAGGATGTTGTAAAATGGATGAAACTTAATAAAAGAAGATTGAAATCATATATTAAAATATATGATGGTACAATAATAGATAGTATTAAAATAACTGAATCTGGAATATTGGCTGCTGCTCATTTAGCAGGAGCAAAAGGTGTTAAAAGATATTTAGATAATAATGGATTACCAGATAAAAAAGGTATAACAGATACTATCGATAAAAATGGTACAAAACTTTCAGATTATATGAGAGATTTTGCAAATTATGAAATAGATTTAAAATAAATATATTAGATGAAACATATTAAATCAATAAATGAATTTTCTCCTTTAAATATTTCACTTTCAGAAAATGAATATGAAACATTGTTAAAGGGTGATGTTGTTGAAGTAAGCATATCTAAACCTGGAAGTGATACGTTTAGAATATCACTGAAACCAAATTCTAATGCAACTATCATATTAAGTAGAAAAGAATTTATCGATTTATCTAATGGTAGAATTGTAGATAAAGGTAATATTAATTTAGCTTTACAGGACATTGGTTTAGATAGAATTAAAATGTTAAGAAAAAAATATAAAGTATAAATGGATTATTTATTAGAATATGATGAATTTATGAATGAAAATGTAGCTACAACGATATTAAACTTGAATTTTAAAATTGAAAAAAAAGGTGGTAAACACGTACTTAAAAGAGATAAAGTTTTCAAAAAACATGGAATAGAATATATTGGACATTTAAAAACTTTAAATCTTGCAAGTAAGGATATAAAGGTACAAAAGGATGTGTTAAAAGATCTTTTAGCGATTGATTTGAGTAAAAATTGAATACTATTATGATATTAAGTTATGAATTATTTGAAAAAGCAAAAAGTATAGCACAACAGAGGTTGTTTGGTATGGCATGGGGTGTTAGAAAGGGAAGTGTAGAACGAAACAAAGTTACTAAACAGGTTTTACAATTAGCAGATAGTGATATAACAGATAAGGAATTGAAAGATTTCGCTAAAACTAAACATGATGACATAGAGGAAAATGTAACAGGACATAATACTCCTGGAATGGGAGCAGTAATACTTCCTGATGGAGCTAATACAGGTTCTGGGGATTTTCCATTCATTTTGGATTTCGATAAGAAAAAAAAGAAAAAACTTAAAAAAATTCTATCAATAAAGGATTTTTTCAAATTAAAATATAGTAACAAAGATGAAATTCGCTCTACAGGAGCATGATATATATAAAAAATACAAAAAAATTAAGAATATGGAATATGTAATGACATTCGAAGAATTCGAAGAAAAACTAAGAGAAGACGAAGCTATGAATGAATCTCATAGCCCTGGAGATAAAGTAAGTACTCCTAAAGGAAACGGTACCATTATAGAATGGGATGAAGAAAAAGAAGCACATAAAGTACAACTTGATGAAGGTGAAGATAAGTTTGAATTTTTTAAAGATGATGAATTAACTCCAGTAGCTGAGGAATATAAACCATTTGAATTGGGAGCAACAGTTGAAACTGAAAAAGGAAATGGTGAAGTTGTTTCTTTTGATGAAATAGAAAAAGTTTATAAGATTCAATTATCAGAAGGAAATGTCGAAGATTTTCCAGCAGATGATGTAAAAGAATTTGTAAATGAATCACATTTGGAACCAGGATGTAAAGTAACTACTCCTAAAGGAGCTGGTCAAGTTATTTCATGGAATGATATTAAAGAAGAATATACTGTTCAATTAGATGACGGTGGAGATCCTGAACAATTTAAAGATGCAGATATAACAAAAATCGCAGTAAATCCGTAAGAAATTAATTTTCTGTTAAACATATTTGAAAGCCTCTTTTTAAGGGGCTTTTTTAGGCTTTCTTGAAACAATTCACATACCGAAAATATAATTTAAAATCCAAAATTACGTAAATATGAAGACAATTCAAAAAAAATCAAGTATAAAAAGGGTCTCAAATGAAGATGCTGATAAGCTTGTAAAAAATGATGGTTGGATGTACGTACCCAAATCAGTGTGGAAAACACAAAGTAGGGATCTTACCCCAAAGAAAGAAAAAACTAAGAAAATTAAAAAAATTAATCAATAAAAAATTAAATTTAAGTATGAAAATATCTAAAATTAGGGATGTAAAAACTCCTAACAGGGGAACTGCTAACAGTGCAGGTATCGATTTTTATGTTCCAACATTTAACGAACAGTTTGTAAAAGATTTTAATTCTAAAAATCCAGGAATAGAATTTAAAATTGATCTTTTAGAAAGAAAATTCACATTACAACCAAAAAGAAGAGTTCTTATACCATCTGGTATAAAAGTTAATTTAACAACAGTTAATAAGTTAAAACAATTTGGAAACATGGGACAACCTTTAATGGATTTTAATCATCAAATAAATGGTATAGCTCTTATTGCATTTAACAAATCTGGTATATCAACCAAAAAGGGTGTAGATATTCTAGCATGTGTTGTTGATGAAGATTATCAGGGTGAAGTTCATCTAAGTTTATTGAATACAGGTTATGAACCAATAGATTTACATGAAGGTGATAAGGTTGTTCAATTCATATTGATTCCAGTAATATACGATTACATTGATGTAGTAGATGAAATTGATTTATATGAAAGTAAAAGTGAAAGAGGTCCATCAGGATTTGGTGAAGGAACAGGAAATAATTAAACATTTTAAATAATAAACATATGCTATTAGATGTAGATAGTGATAATAACAAAATTTTTGTATCTTACTATAATAAAGAAGGTACAGTTTCATTTAAAGAATTTAATACTCCTTTATGGTCGTGGTATGTCTGTGGAGAAAGGGATTACAATAAACACAGTAAAATCAGAAATTGGGATGGTAGAGCTGTGAAGAAGGTTCCAAGTAAATATTTCAACAAATTAGCCATGATTGAATTTCTACATAATCTTCCTGAAAAAGATCAGAAAGAAATTTTCGAACCTCATTTCCCTAAAGTATATTTTGTTGATATTGAGACAGAAGTAACTGATGGATTTCCACATCCAGAACAAGCAAACAATAAAGTAACATCTATAGCAATATCAACACCAAATAAAGAAGTCATAGTTTTGGCCATAAAGGATATTAATTTTAAAGAAAAAGAAAGAATAGGTGAAAGAATAAACAAATATTTAGAAAGTGTTGATGAAAATTTTAAATTTGTATTTCAATATTTTAAAACTGAATATGATATGATGTATACTTTCATACATAAATTTTTACCAAAGTTTCCAATGGTTACTGGTTGGAATTTCATAAAATTTGATTGGTTATACATAGTCAATAGATGTAAACATTTGGGAATAGATCCAAGACAGGCATCACCAACAGAAAAATTAAGAAAGGATGATTATATACCATGTCATATAGGAATGTTAGATTATATGGATATGTATAGAAAATGGGATAGAACTGTTGATGTTAAAGAAAATTTTAAATTGGATACAGCAGCAAACGCAGTATTGGGTTTAAAGAAAGTAAAATACAACGGAACATTACAGGATTTGTATGAAAAAGATTATGAAAAATTCATATTTTATAATGCAATTGATACGATATTGGTTCAATTAATACATGAAAAACTTAGAACTATGGAAATAGTTTTGACATTATCTAATATGTGTATGATTAGTTTGTATAAAGCTGAATCACCTGTAACGATTACTGAATCACTTTTACTTAGAAAATTCTTGGATAGAGGATTAGTAATGGCTAGAGACTTTACAGATCAAGCACAACAGGGTAAAAAGGAACAGTATACAGGAGCATACGTAAAACAACCAATTGTTGGAATGCATATAGGAGTTGCATGTTTTGATTTTGCATCCCTATACCCTTCAATAATGAGACAGTTTAATGTATCTCCAGAATCATTTCTTAAAAAAGTTCATCCTTCAAAGGAAAAAGAAGAAAGAGAAGCAAATCCTACAAAAATTGTTTCTTGTACTGGTGCAGTATATGAAAAAGAAGCTTCTATACTTAAAAACATTTTGGATGAATTATATGCAAACAGAAAATCATACAAGAAAATTAGTTTTTCGTATGAATTAGAAGTTGATAAAATTGAGCATATAATTGAAAGGAAGAAAAAAGAATAAAAATAAAACATTTAGATGGAAAATATTTCAGAAAAAGTTGTTACATATACCTTTGACGAAGCGTTTAAAGAATCATTAGAATATTTTAATGGTGATGAACTTTCAGCAAAGGTGTTTATAAATAAATATGCCCTAAAAGATTCAGATGGAAACATATACGAAAAAACTCCAGATGATATGCATTGGAGATTGGCAAAAGAAATTAATAGAATAGAATTGAAATATCCAAATCCTTTGATGACAGAACAGATTTATGATATGTTGAAAGGATTTAAACGTATAGTTCCACAGGGTGGTCCCATGGGCGGTATAGGAAATAACAAACAGATAATATCTTTATCTAATTGTTTTGTTATTGGTGTAGATGGGCCTGGTGATTCATATGGAGTTATAATGAAAATAGATCAGGAACAGGTACAACTTATGAAAAGAAGAGGTGGTGTTGGTCATGATTTATCAGCAATAAGACCTGCAGGAACTCCAGTTAAGAATAGTGCTCTCACATCTACTGGAGTTGTTCCGTTTATGGAAAGATATTCAAATTCAACAAGAGAAGTTGCACAAGATGGTAGAAGAGGTGCTTTAATGTTAAGTATATCTATAAAACATCCTGATGCTGAAAATTTTATTGATGCCAAAACTAAAAAAGGTAAAATTACTGGTGCAAATGTTTCTGTTAGAATAGATGATGAATTCATGAATGCTGTTTTAAATGAAGAAAAATATACACAACAGTGGCCTGTTGATGTACCAATAGAAAAAGCTAAAGTTGTAAAAGAAATTGATGCAGTAAAAATATGGGATAAAATTGTTCATAATGCATGGAAATCAGCAGAACCTGGTATATTGTTTTGGGATAATATCATAAATGAATCGCCAGCTGATTGTTATGCTGATGTTGGTTATAAAACTGTTAGTACGAATCCCTGTGGGGAGGTGCCACTTTGTGTAGATGATTCCTGTCGTTTGCTTGCTATTAATTTGTATGGTTATGTAGAAGATCCATTTACTGAAAATGCTAAATTTAATTTTAGAAAATTCAGAAGTGATGCTAAAGCTGCACACAGAATAATGGATAGTATAATCGATCTTGAACTTGAAAAAATAGATGCTATAATAAATAAAATCAAAAAAGATCCTGAAGCAGCTATCATAAAAAGTATAGAATTGGATCTTTGGAAAAGAATGCAAAAGAAAGCCAAGGAAGGTAGAAGAACTGGAATCGGTGTAACAGCAGAAGGTGATATGTTAGCTGCTATGGGATTGACATATGGAACAGATGAAGCTACAAAATTTTCTGAAAACGTTCATAGAATTTTAGCAATAGAAGTATATAAATCATCAGTTATTCTTGCAGAAGAACGTGGAGCATTTACTGTTTGGGATAATAAAAAAGAATTAAATAATCCATTCATAAAAAGAATTAAATTTGCTATAGCAGAAGAAATGGCAGGTCATGTAGATCAAGATATAAGAAATGAATCTGAATATGTTATAAGAGCATGGTCCAAAACAGGTAGAAGAAACATAGCATTGTTAACGATAGCACCTACAGGTACAACATCTCTTATGACTAAAACAACATCAGGAATTGAACCATTGTTTTTACCTTATTACAATAGAAATAGAAAAGTTAATCCTAATGATTTAAGTGTTGATATAGCATTTACTGATGAAATTGGAGATTCTTGGGAAACCTATAAAGTGTTCCATCCGAAATTTTTAAAATGGTTAAAGGTTCATGGTCATGACGTAAAAAAGGTTATGACGATGCCAGATGAAAAGGTTGATAGATTGGTTAAAAAATCACCATATTACAAAGCAACAAGTAAAGATGTTGATTGGGTTGCTAAAGTTAAAATGCAGGGAGCTGTACAAAAATGGATTGATCATTCGATATCTGTAACAGTTAATTTACCGAAAGATGCAGATGAAGAAATTGTTGGAAAAGTATATAAAGAAGGTTGGAAATCTAAATGTAAGGGCATTACTGTTTACAGAGATGGTTCAAGATCTGGTGTTTTAGTGTCAACTAAAAATGATGATAATGAAAGAAATGGAACCAAAATTATTAAAAGAAGTGCACCTAAAAGACCCAAAGAATTGGAATGTGATATTCATCATGTTACAGCTAAGGGTAAGGATTGGATAGTTTTGGTTGGTTTATTGTATAATGATCCATACGAAGTATTTGCATTCAAACAAAAATACATATCAATATCAAAACAGATCAAAACTGGTAAATTGATTAAAATTAAGAGTGGTTATTATTCTCTTGAACTTGAAAATGGAGCTATTTTGGGTAACATAAATGAAATGTTTGAAAGGGACGAAGAAGAGGCACTAACTAGAACTTTATCAATGGCTCTTAGACATGGTGTTGATATAAAATATAGCATAGAACAATTGAACAAGGCAGAAGGAACAATTATATCTTTTTCGAAAGCGATAGCAAGAACACTTAAGAAATACATACCAGATAATACTGTACCGTCAAATGCTAAGTGTCCTAAATGTGATGATCCTGTTGGATTGGTTTATAAAGAAGGCTGTGAAATGTGCAAGAGTTGCGGCTTTTCCAAATGTTAAAAAATGAAAAAATGAAAAAAGAAAAACAAAAAGATAGTTATTGTGTAAAAAGACATATGTTCTTTGCAGTAACAAATCCTGTAATGAAAGATGGACTTACTTTAGATGAGGCCAATAAGTTACAAAATGAATTAGATGATGAAGAACAACAATTCGGTGATGCTATTTATGTTCATTATCAAGTTCATAAAGAATGATAGATATGGAAAAATTTAAAGCAATTAAAAATGATTAAAGAAACAGTTTATATGACAGACTCTTTACAAGAGGTATTGAGAAAGCTTAATGACAATTTTATAGGAGTAAGTGAAGAACATGCATATCTTATAAAATTTTCATATAATTCTAGTGAACCTAATACACAAGAATATTGGGAAATTGTAACTATGCTTTCATATGGAATATCTTATGAAGATGCTTGTCATAATATAACATATCAAACTAAATATGCAACAGCTACTAAGTTTGAAAATTTAACAATTAAACCGTATTAATTATGGTATTAAAAATAACAGATAAAAATGAACATGATTTTCCCATTGGAACTATTGTCTGGGATCCATCAGATTTGAAACAAAAAGTTTATATAGAAAATGAATGGATTTGTATAGCTAAAATTCCATTTCATCATGAATTAAAGGTATGGATGCCGTATTTTCAATGTATAGAGGAGGGATCAAAAAACTTTGAATTACGATATAATGATAGAAATTATAAAGTTGGAGATGTTTTACGTTTACAGGAATGGAATCAATATGAAAACGAGTATACAGGAAGAACTATAAATAAACAAATAGTTTATATTTTAGAAGGTGGTAAGTTTGGTTTGGAAAAAGGTTATGTTATTATGCAATTAAAAGATACAGAATATGGATTGTAAGGGAAATTTTAAGGATGATAGAGTATGTCAATTATGTTATAAAATTGATGGTGTTTTACATTATGAATGTAAAGAATTGACAGAAGAAAAAAGAAATAATCATATAATGTTATATGAAATAGGAGAAAAATGTTCTAAACGATTAGAAGCATACGATGAATATCAGAAATTTTTTGCATGTACTCTTAATGAAAATGGACATGGAAGATCTGCTGAAGAGTGTAAACCAAAATTATGTTGTAAGAAATATGCAAGACAAATTAATAAACCAAGATAAAAATCATGAAAAAGTTAATTGAAAAATGGAAACCTATTTTAGAAATGATGGATATTTCAGAAAAATATTATGAAAAAATTTCAACATATGCAGATCATATTGCAAAATTGGAAGCTCATTTGTTTACAACGACATCATCAGATGAAGGTTTATATCCTTTATCGGAAAAGGATATGAAAAAAACACGATCAAATCCTTTTAAATCACTTCTTCCGATAAGTCTTAAAATACTTTCAAAAATAAAAAATCTTGATAGTGTACATATTATGACAGAACCTTCTGGAGTAAAAGATGGAAAAATGATAGATGCTCTAAATTATTCATTTTCTATTTCAATTAGTCAAAAGGATATGATAGATTTAAAGGAAGTCTTTGGTTTAGATATCGTTGATAAAATAGAAAACATGATTATAGAACATGTATCACAAAAATTAAATGAGTTGATTTCTGGTGGTAAACTTTTATATGTATATAATTTAGGTGTATCTTTAAATATGATAGTTGAAAAAACTTTTGCACCAAAATTAACATTGGTTTCTAGATTTGTAACTTTAGATAAATAAAAGTAAACTTTATCTAGTCATTCAAATATATATTTTAAATAATCTATTACATGAAGTATATCAAACTTCTAGAAAAATTTCTTAATGACGATAAAGTTCAATGGGTAAAAATACATAAAGTTGGTTCTAAAACAGAAAGTAAAAAGGTTGATGCTTTAACAGATCTGGCAAAGAACAAATTGTTCAATATGTTTTTTATGAATCCAGAACTGATGGAACGAACTAAAAAGAAAAAATTAGATCATACTGTTCCAACATTAAGATACGGTGGTTCCAACAAAGATGTCATTAAATATATAGAAGATAATAAATTAGATAAATCAACTGTATATAATTGGAATACTGATGCTATAAATTTAAGTAGTGATAAAAAACTATGGCATCAAAAACTTGAGGGTAAAAATTACATTCCTAAAACAGTTTATGATAAAAAAGATTTAAGTAAACTAAAATTTCCAATAATAGCTAAACCTTCAATAGGACACAGTGGTATAGGAATCAAGAAATTTGAAACGATTGAAGAAGCTAACAAAGATAAAGGTACGTTTGATCTTTATAGTGAGTGTATAGATTTTATATCTGAATATAGAATTATGTTTATAAAGGATAATCCCATTGTTCTTTATGAAAGAATAGTAAATAAGAAATATAATAAAACCATAGAAACAAAGGGTCTTAAAGAGGAAGTTAATTTCATATACATACAACAGAATATGGATAAGACACCTTTTATGGATCAAATAAAAGACATACAACAGGATTTCAGAAAATTGATTGAATTGGATTGTTATTCCTTGGATTTTTTTGTTGATAAAAAGGATAAGGTATGGATGATAGAATCAAATTCAAATAGTGGATTAGGTGCTAATAGTTTGGCATGTGTCTATAAAGGAATGTATGAAGATTTTTATGGTAAGAAACCACCAAAAACAAAAATGGATATTGTTAATAAGATTATTCGTGAATACGCTGATGAAATGAAGAAAATGTATAGCGAAGAATATAAGGAAACTAAATATCCACAATAAAAAACCAAGAAAGGAGGATACTTTTTAATCGAAGTAAAAAAAAAAATTCTGAATGGAAGTAATTGTAAAACAACTAATGGAAGAAGCAAAGAATCCCGATATAGGTCAAGATAATGTTCTAGAACTAACTTGTACAACAAAAGAAATAGGATATAATTATATAGGTTATGGAACAGGTTTGGCAATATCGATACCTAAGGGTTATGCTGGTCTACTTTTTCCGATGGATTCAATTAATAGTAGAGATTTAATGACAAAGGACAGTATAGGTGTTATACCTAACAATAGTGATGATGAAATAAAGGTGAAATTTTCTATCACAGAATCTGAACTTCCAAATACGTATCAAATTGGTGACAAAATAGCAAGAATGATAATAATACCCGTAACAAATTTTAACTTTAAATTTTTAAAAATGCATGAACCGAATGAAACAATGCACTTTATTCGTATATAATATTATAAATTTCTAAAATATGAAATTTTTAAAATTAAAAAAATAAAGATTATGGAAAAATTTGAAGAGTTAAAAGATTTGATAGACTCAATGGAAAGTGATGTCAACAAATTTTATGAAAAGGGTAACAAGAGTGCAGGAACAAGAGTAAGAAAACTATTACAAGAAGTTAAAAAAGCCGCACAAGCATTACGTGTGGATATACAAGACAATAAAAAAACGTCTTAAGGCTCCCCTATCAATTAAATAAAAAAGGGTTCAACTGAACCCTTTTTTTATACGCCCTGTAAACATTTTATTAATGCGCTATATAATTAATAATAAATATGTTAATTGAAAAACTCCTAAGAAATGGAATTAAAAATCAAAGAAATTAAGGTTGATGAATTCAAACATTTTGTTAAGAAATTATTAGCAATTGATAAGTATGTTTTTATAAAGATGAACAATAAAACAATTAATTCTACTGTTTATCTTCCACAAAAAGATGCTGTTAAGTTAGTAAGTTTTGAAGTACCAGATGTATTTGAATTGGAACAACCTTTAGATGATATGTTAAGAATATCATTTTATGAAGGTCCAAAAATAATAGAATCTTTAAGTTATTTTGATAAAAATGTTCAAGGTAAAATAACCTATTCTCAAATGGATGGTGAAGAAGGCTATTTTGCAAGTGATTTTATGATATACGATAAAAAATTAAGTATAAAATTATCATGTGCAGATCCAGCACTGACATTTATTGATATGCCTAAAGATGATATTAAAAGAGCATTTAATAGAGATAATGCAGTATTTAAATTTAAATTAAGAATTGATGATCTTTCTAAGATGATTTCTTTATTTAAATTAGATAAAGCAGAAAAAGATACTTTTAAGTTGAAGTTTAAAGATAAAGTTATCAATCTTGTTGGAAATAACTATGATACAATTTTATCAGAAAGAGGTGAAACACTTGATGATGAACTTAATGAAGTAACTGTATATAAAAAATATATTCCTTTATTAGATAAAGAAAATTATGAAGTTGAAATATGTACTAACAAAATCTTTTTAAGATCTCTTGATACAAATACTTTATTAACGATTGCACTTTGTGCATCAGTAGAAGATGATACAGATTTTGATGATATAGAAATTTAAAGATGGAAGATAACATAACTAATGATATTGAATATTACGAAAATCTTTCGATATTAGAATTAGAAAAAATAAAGAAAAAGAAAAAAATTCTAGCACAAAGGTACTTTAATTATGAACAGGCAATTAAATTAATGCTTAATTCTATATACGGTGCATTTGGTAACGAATATTTTTATTTCTATAATACTGATATAGCTGAAACTATTACTATACAGGGACAGAATGCAATTCTTTTTACTGAAATGATTCTTAATAGTTATTTTCAAAAGTTTTGGCATACTGATATTAGTGTACATGAAAAAATGGGAATACAGATCAAAGGACAAGTTATTAAACCTGTAGTAATTTATATTGATACTGATAGTTGTTATGTTTCATTTCAGGAAATTATAGAAAAATCAGATTGGGAAGGTGATGAAAAGACATTCATTCTTAATTTGTATAAATATAGACTTCAAGCATATATTGCTGCAGCTTTAGAAAAATATGCAAAATCATATAATTCTGATAATTTTTTATTCTTTGAATTGGAAAGTGTTGCCAAATCTGGTATATGGTTGGCAAAGAAAAAATACATTCAAGATTTGGTATGGAAGGATCCTGATATAAGTTTTGAATCTTTAAGTAAAATAAAAGCAAAGGGATTTGAAATCATACAATCATCAACACCTCTATTTGCAAGAACTGAATTGAAAGAATTGTTATCATTAATATTTGCAGATAATAAAAATGTTAAGATAGCAAAAATAGTAAGAAAACTTAAAAAATTAAAAAACAAATTTAAACTTTCTGACATAGAAAACATATCAAAAAATGTTCGTATAAATAATTATACTAAATATATTGAAAATGATTATAAAACATTTGAAGTAATAAAGGGCTGTCCTGTACATGTTAGAGGAGCTGGATATCATAATTTTATAATAAACAATTCCAAGGAGTACAAGAAAAAATATAGATTGATAACAAGTGGCGAAAAAGTTAAAATGTATTATTCTATGGATAAAGGATGTAATGTATTTTCATACATAGCGGGAGAATTTCCCTACGAGATTGCCCCTAAAATAGATATGGAATTACAGTTTGAAAAAGTAATTTTATCTCCAATTAATAGAGTAATACATGCAATAGGTTTACAAGTTTTAGATAGAAATTTATTATATTCAACAACCGTATTTTAGAATGGATTACGAAAAATTTTATAAAGAACGATCAATATTAGAAATAGAAAGAACTGATAAGAAATTTATTTCACCAGAATCATTAAATAATTGTGTAAGTAGAATATTAGCATTTGATAATGCTATATCTGGTGAACGTCAAACTAATGTAGGTGCAGAACGTGTTGTATTTTATGGAAAATTAGGTAAAGAATTACATGATCTTATTATAATTAATAAGAGTACTTCAATGACTATATTTGAAGAAATTTTATCAGAGCCTAAAGAGTATGACTATATTGAATTAACAAGTAAAGGTCGAAATGTAAAATTAATTGAAGATAATATAATATATGGAGAAAAAAAGCAGGAGGATATTATACGAATAATAAAAATAACAGAAAAAAAGAAAGATTAAAATGGCAAAAGAATTCACATTTGATGATTTAAATGAAGCACTATCAAAGGTTAGTATTCTTGGAAGTAAATTGAACGAAAACGAAGTAAGTAAGGTTAGTGAATACATTCACAGTGGAAACTATCACCTTAATGCATGTTTGACTGGATCTATTTTTAGAGGATATCCATCTAATAGAGCAATTCAATTATCAGGACCTTCGGGTACTGGAAAAACGTATTTGTTACTTAATGCAATTAGAGAAGCGCAAAAGATGGGATACTATGTAGTATTCTATGATTCTGAAAATGCGGTTGATTCTGAACTTGCAGAAAAGTTTGGTATTGATACAACTAAGATAAGATATGAACCTGTTGGTACAGTACAGGAATTTAGAACTTCAGTAACAAATCTCACAAAAGTTTTGATTGAAAAGAAAAGAGATGGTACTACAATACCAAAAATTCTTATTGCGTTAGATTCAGCAGGTAATTTAGCTACACAAAAAGAAATCGATGATGCAGTTTCAGGTTCTGAAAAAGCAGATATGACAAGAGCTAAAATACTTAAATCTATTTTTAGAATAATGATGATTAGATTGGGTGAAATAAATTCATTATTTATATTTACAAATCATACTTATCAAACACAATCATTCATTTCAATGGAAGTGAGTGGAGGTGGTCGGGGACCTGAATACGGAGCTTCTATTATATTGTTTTTAGGTAAAGCACAATTAAAGGAAGGTGATTCTAAAACAGGCATAATTGTAAAAGCAAAACCAAACAAGAATAGATTCAGTATACCAACACCAATAAAATTCCATATACATTACACAAAGGGTATGAATAAATATGTAGGATTAGAAAATTACATTTCATGGGAAACTTGTGGAATTGAAAAAGGAATAATTATAACTGAAAAAGAAATAGAGAAGGTTGGTAAAAAAATTGAAAAAGAAAAGAGTGAAATTAAGAAAAAGAAAATGATTCTTGCTGGAGAATTAGTAGCTGCTACAAAATTCAAAGTAGATGATGAAGATAGTTATTTTGTAGATCCAGATAACGGAAAGATGCTTGGTATAGGTGGAACGAGTAAGGGATTAGCAGTAAGACATTTAGGTAGAAGTATAGATGGTTCTGAGTTGTTTACATCAAAAGTATTTACAAAAGAAGTTCTTGAAAGTATAAATGAAATAATAAAAGAAAACTTTGAATATGCTGATGATGATTCAGCAGAATTAGAACAGATAGATACATTATTAAAGGACGAAATAAAAGCAATAAAGGGTACAGGGGACGCAGGTCCAGGATAAAAACTTATAGCAATGATAGATTTAAACATAGATGAATCTAAGCTAAAAGTTAAATATGTGTTGGGAAATTACATTCATTTAAGTGATTTCCCAACCACTGAAGATGTATCATATTTGATAATCGATTGGCTTAGATTGAATAACAGTTTAACAGATACTGAATTTTCCGATAATACATTAAGAAATCAGTATGAAATAAACAAAGATATTTTTGATGAAAAATTAAAAGAATTGGAAAAGAAGGGAATAATTGAAATACAAAAAGAATTAAAAACAAGAAATGTTTACAAGTTAATTAAAAATCCGTTTTTAACTGATTAATAAACAAAATAATAAATGCAAATATAATATTTACACTAAATATTTTAAAAATATGGATTATTCAACCGATTATGAAAAACTGTTTTTTCTTTATGCGTTAGAAAAACCAAGGTATTTTTCAAAATTCTATAAGGGATTTTTTACTGATGAATTTATAGATATTTTAGCAAATACTGCCGCAGAATTTTACGAAAAACATAAAGAATCACCGCGTAAAGATCAGATGAAACTACTTATACAACAAAGTAAGTATAAGGATAAAATAGATGCTGATCTTATTAATACAGTATATGCTACAAACTTAAGAGAATATGATGAAGATTGGTTAAAAAGAATTTCAGAATCTTGGATCAAATGGAGAAATTTCGATTCTCAGATGATCAATATGATGGAATACATCAAGACACAAAACGTTGATCCTGATAATGTTGATGGTATCATAAACAAAGCGATTAAGATGTTACAGGAAAAGGGTAACATTACTTTTGATACTGATCTTGGTTTGGATTTTTTTAATGTTGAAGATCATAAACAGGATAAAACAAACAAAGTAAATTCAGGTAAAAATTTTGTTGATGGTATTACAGGGGGAGGATATGACAAAAAGACTTTAATTGTATATGCAGGTGAACAGAATATAGGTAAATCAATATGGTTGGCTAATGATGCTGCAGATTTTGTTACAAGAGGTTATAATACCGTTTTTATAACATTTGAAATGGGAGCTTCAAAGGTTGTTAAAAGAATTGGTGCAAACATTCTAAACATAAAGATGTCAGAATATGATCAATTGAGTAGAGATCATAAGATGATAAAAAGAAAATTAGCAACAGTTGGTTCAGGTGTTATGCCTCCAGGAAAATTGTTCATAAAGGAGTATCCTACATCAGCTGCAGGTGTTCCTGATATAGAAGCCTATCTTAAAGAATTGGAAGAAATTACTGGTATAAAAGTACAAGTTGTTATTATTGATTACATCAATATTGTAAAAAATTATAGAAATCCACATACTGAAAACACATACATGAAAATCAAACAAATAGCTGAGGATCTTAGAGGGATGGCAGTTAGAAACGATTTTCTTATAATTTCAGCAACACAGATAAACAGAGGAGGATGGGATTCTACAGAAGTTAAAATGGAAAATATTGCCGAATCTGCAGGTTTAGCACATACAGCAGATATTGTTTATGCAATCATACAGGATACAATCATGCATACTGAAAATCAATATATTTTAAAAGTATTAAAAATTAGAGATGGTTTTGGAAAAGGTACTAAATGTACATTCAATATCAACTATGAATACATGAGATTAATTGAAACGGGAAATGTTGTTGGATCGAGTGACGTATAAAAATAAACAAATTAAAGTTTTTGAATATAATACTTTAAATAAGAGTTTAAATGCGAAAAAAATTAGATAAAATTTTTGATAATAAATACGAGGAAAAAGAAATGGACTTTGTTTCCAACATGTCCTTTAACATAAGTTCTGTTTATAATCAAACCGGAGATCCTGAAGACGAAATTCATAGTAATATTTTGTATGGTGAAATCCAAAAAATGATAGTTGATTCTGAATTTGAAAGATTTAATCAGTTAGATGAAAATGGCAATATCATTAAATTAAATAAGGTTCAAATAAATCAGGTATATAGTTATGTGATAACGGGTTTACCGAACGGCTATAGAAAAATAGAAATATGGTCGATGCTTTCCGAATATTTTGATATCTATCCCACCAAATTTTATACATCCCTTTCAAACAAATTCAAACACGATCTAGTAGAAGAACTAGATGTTACCACAAACATTCTCGAAAAGAAAAAAATACGTAAACTTTTTTAAAACAATTATTAACGCCAGGATATAGATGAATTTTGATACTAATTACATAAAAAGGGTTTGGTGTATATCAGATATTCACTTTGGTGTAAGGGCGAATTCACTAGAATGGTTAAAATTACAAAAGAATTATTTTTACGAATTCTTTATACCACTCGTAAAAAAAGAATACAAACCAGGTGATGTTTTATTTGTCATAGGTGATATATTTGATAACAGACAAAGTATACAGATACTCGTTCAAAATACTGTTATAGATTTATTTGAAGATCTATCAGAAATATTTAAACAGATACATATTATAACAGGTAATCATGACATATATAGAAAAGAATCAAATGAAATAACATCACTCAAGTGTCTTAAGAATATTAAAAATGTTAAGATATATAAGGATACAGAAATGTTAGACATAAATGGTAAATCTGTTTTAATGATGCCATGGCAAAAAAGTCCAGAAGCAGAAATTGATACATTGGAACGTTTTAAAGGAGCTTCTTATTTATTTTGTCATTCAGAAGTTCAGGGAATAAAACTAAACAAAAAATCTATTCAACAACATGGAGTTAATGCAAGTGCATATCAATTTTATAACAAAGTTTATTCTGGTCATATTCATTATGCACAAAAGAAAAAAAATATAAGATACATAGGTAATCCGTTTGAAATGACAAGGGCTGATATGTATAACAAAAAAGGAATATTTCTATTAGATATACAATCATTTAAAGAAACTTATTTTCCAAACAATTATTCACCACATTTTATAAAGATGAATTTAAAATACCTTTATGAAATGACAATATCAGAATTAAGAAATAAAATAGAAAACAATTTTGTTGATTTGTATGTTGCTGGACAAGATGCAATAAAGTATAATTTTAGTAAACTTATGGATATGTTAGAAAACCATGCCATATTGGTTGAACCGTATATTTATGATGATACTGAAGAAGGAAATTTAGAAGATATTGATAGCGATGATTATAGTAATTTTAATATACTTAAAATAGCAAACAAACATCTAGATAAATCTTCATATGAAAAGAATATGAAAGATAAAATAGAATTTAAAATAAAGGAATTATACGAGGAAGTTATTAATAAAACAAAATAGATGAAAATAAATACAGTATCATTTAAAAATTTTGCAAGTTATGGAAACAAAACACAGACTGTAAATTTTTCCAAAAAGGAAGCTGATTTGTATTTAGTTTTTGGAGCAAATGGATCAGGTAAATCTACCATAGCAAATGTTATAAAATTTTTATTGTATGGAAAAGTTGATGGTATAAATTTAACAGATCTTCCAAACAGAATAAACAAAAGTTTATGGGGTAAGATAGATTTTAATGTTAAAAATACCCATTTAGAGATTGAACGAGGAATGAGACCAAACATATTCAAAGTTTTTATCAATGGTGTTGAATATGATCAAGCAGGTAAATTGAATGTTCAAGATTATTTAGAAAAAGAATTTTATGATATTCCATTCCATGTATTTAAGAACATAATCATTCTTTCTGTTAATGATTTTAAATCATTTTTATTTATGAGTCCTTCTGATAAGAAAATGATTGTAGATAAAATATTTGGTTTTTCTATTATAAATGAAATGAGAGAAGCACTTAAACAGGAAAAGAAATCTATTGAATCAGATATTGCGATATATGAAAAAGAACTTGGAATGATAACCGAATCTATTACATCTATAAACGCAAAGCTTAATGAACTTGAAAAAACATCTACAGAAAAAGATAAAAGGAAAATAAATGAATTAAAAACAAAACTTTTAAAGTTAAATGAAAATAAAAAATTACTGAAAGATGCAAAGGGAAAGATAGATAAAAAAGTAAAAGATGCAGAAAACATAATAGAAAAACATAAAGGTAGATATAATAAATTACAGAATAGACAGAATGAAATAGTTAAGAAAACTAGTTTGTATAAAAATAAACAGTGTCCTGAATGTGAATCTGATCTATCTTCAGATTTTCATAAAAAGAAATTACAGTTATTTTTAGATGAATATTCTATAAATCAAAAGGAACTTGATACATTAGAAAATACCCTGTTAACTAAAAAGAAAGATTTTATAAAGAATAGAGATAACCAACATAAAGTAATTTCAAAGATATCAACATTTGATGCTAACATGTTATCATTTAAAAATGAGTTGATTGAAATAGTTAATAAAGGAAAAAATGATCAATTTAAATATTTAGATAAACTTGTACAAGAATCAAAAGAAAAAGAACAGAAAAAATATAAAGATAAATTAGAATATGGAGATAAATTATATTTCTTAAAAATTGTTGATGAGGTATTGGGAGAAGAAGGTATCAAAAATGTTGCAATGAAAATGATATTACCAACATTGAATAAGATGATAGCAGATCTTTTAAGAACAGTTCATTTACATTTTAAAGTATTTTTTGATAACAAATTCGATCCACATATCACGAGTTTAGGAGAAGAAATTAATGCTAAAACTTTGAGTACAGGAGAGAAAAAGAAATTAGATTTTATTATCATTATAGCTCTTATAAAGATGATGAAAATAAGATATCCAGGTTTAAATATACTTTTTTTAGATGAGATATTTTCAAGCATAGATGCAGATGGAATATATTCAATATTAAGAGTGTTGAATGAAACAATAAAGGATATTGATTTAAATACATTCGTAATAAACCACACAGTATTACCTACTGAAATATTTGATAAAAAAATAGAAATATTTAAGAAGCATGGATTTAGTAATTTAGAAGTAAGCGAAATAAAATAAATTCATCAAACCTTGATATATAATAAAAATAGTTTTATTGATGGGTCAGTTAGATGGTAAACAAATTAAAGATAGTACGGTTACACAAAATAAATTGAATCTTACAACACCAACAGGTTCAGATCCTAAAGCCGCAGTAACTGTAGATTACTTAGAATCAAGTTCTTCAAATACATCATCAAGTATAGAAAACAAAAACATGACAGCAGAAACAACTGTTAATGTTGGAGATTTGGCTTGTGATACTACAGTAACAGAAGCACCTTTATCAGGTTCACACATGAAAGTTTTAGTCAATGGAATAGATATAAATATCGGAGGAATTGAATATTTTGGAGCAACTGGTTTAGAATTGGATGATGTTTCTAGTGTAGAAGGTACTGGAGATTATGCAATAAAGGGAGATGCATTACCAGATAGTGGAGAAGGTACCATATATGGAACTACTCAATATGTAAATGGAAACGATAAGAGAATATTTATAACATATAACAGTGGTGGTTTGTATGAATATAATGTTTATACAAATACTGGAAAATATTATAGTTATACCACAACATCGTCTACTGGAATAAATGCAGTAGATGGAGATCCTTTACCTGATGAAAATACATTAAATGTGATGTATGATAGTTATAATGATTATCTTTATGTATGTACTCAAACATCAGTATGGAGATATGATTATGCAACGAATATAGGTTTGATTGTTCCAGGCAGTACAACAACTGGATCTAATGCTTGGAGATGTGCATGGATTGATGTTGATAACGATAAATTATATGTTGGCGGATGGGAGATATATATAAGAGTTGTTGATCTAATGGATGGTTCATATTCTACTTTGACACCTGCAAATGGAGATCCTATTCCAAGTAATATGTGGAGAATACAAAACATATATCCTAATTCAGATAATACAAAAATTGCTGTTAGTGGTTCACCAACTAAACAAGTTTGGTTGTATGATATAGCAACAGATACTGGAAAACTTTTGAATACTACTACAACAGGTGGTGGAGGTAGTTATGAAGTAATTGGAGATGTAATACCAGCAAATGCAATAGAAAAGGTTGCATGGTTCGTTAATGATGAGGATAGAGATATTGTAGTTTGTGGATTATGGGATTATGGATTATGGTTATATGATGAATTTGCAACAACAGGTGCTGGTGAAGGAACTCTTTTAGATACAACTACAACAGATGGAGGTTCACATCCAGTTAATGTTGATCCTTTACAACACGATAGAATATACAATTTAGCAACGATAGATAATATTATATATGCAGGAACATCTGCTGGATGGTGGGTATATGATCCTGCTACAAATAATGGAAAAGAATACAGTATAACAACAACATCAAGTGGTGGAAGTTATGCAGTTAATTTGGATGCTTTATCAAGTGATAATACAAAGGATACTTTTATAGAAAATGTGGCTAAAATAGATAATAAAATTTATTTTGGATCTGCTACAAATTATTTATGGGTAAGTTTGGATGGATATGAATTAACAGAAGCTGCATTTTTTAAGGGTGATACTGCTCTTACGATAAGGGGTATCGATGATGTTGAAGAAGGAGATAAATTGTATTGGAACAACGGTAAAGCAGGATTTAATCTTGGTACAACAGATCAGATAGATTATAATTATTTAATTAATTTATCGTCATAAAAAATTAAAATATGTCTAAATATAACTTAGAGTTTAATAAAGATGATTCCGTTATAAGAAGTATGATGGCAGCATTATTGTTTGAAATGCAAGATAAATTATCGTATACTCAAACAACAGAAGATGATTCTGATATATTGGATGTTCCATTCTATATGTCAATGGTTGGAAGTGAAAGATATTTAATGGATAAATTTTTACACGATGATGTGATTGATCCAAAGGGATTGAAAGCAAAAGGAAGTTATGATCCAGTACCGAGAGGAGTATTAACATTTCAAACAGTAGAAATAGATGCTCAATCTATGATTAACAAGTACATTAGAACAGAAATATTAGAAAAAGAAGCAGGAACGTTGAAACCCTATTCATATGTAACGAGAATAATACCACTTATTTTAAATTTTGATACAAAAATTATTTGTAATTCTATGTTAGAAATGTTAAAAATAACTGAATCAATAATTACTGATTTATATAAGAATACAAGACTTGCAATAGATTTGGGTGGTTATAGAGTTGAAGGTAATGTGACCATACCTGAAAATTTAGATAGTGAAAGAAATATTGAATTTGGATTTACTGATAAAAAGTTATTCGAAATTAACTTTTCTATACAGTTTTCTTCATTCATACCATCATTCGATAAATCAACTAAGATGTTTGCAGGTAACATAATGGAAGGTTTTGAAATGAGTGTAGATGATATAAAAAATGCACCAGAAAGAGGTCTATATGCGAATGTAAGTAATAAGGCTACTTTAGCAGATACAGATGGTCTTTTACCTAGGGGACCTAAGTACGTTGATGATACTGAAATTTAGATTAATGATATATAAAAAAAATAAAACGGATAATGAATCCTAAGTTAAATGAAATGTTTGTAGGAGTTTATTCTAACGGATATATTCCATCTAGAAATGATTATGGTTTTAATAACCTAAAAGATTTGACTAGACAATTAGATAACGGAAAAAGAAGTGCAGGACAAGTTTATGCTATTTTAATGGGTATGGGAGTACCTTTTGATAGAGCAAAACATGCAACAGAGAATTTTTTTGAAGGAGCTTCAAAGAAAGAAACTCTTTATTACTATGATGCAAATGATAAAAATAAAATAAATATAATGGTAAAAAAAGATTACAACCTAGAAGATTTAAAAGCAAGGTTGACTAGCCTAAAAGAAGAAATAAAGCCTATTGCAGAAGATGAAGTTACTAAAATCAACTACTCAGCAAAAAGAGTTTTTGAAATATTAGAATCATCTGTAATAAGAGTAACTGTTTTGGATGAAAGTCTAACTGCTTTAATCGAAGAAAAAGATCCTTCAAAGAGAAGTTTACTTCTTAACAGAGTACATGAAGCTCATATAAAGGGTAATCCTGTATTTAATAGTATTGTAACTTCTATCGAAGAAGTCAAAAACTTTAATGATTTAGTTCCAGTAGCAGAATTTTTGGGAGAAATGTATCAATTCTTAAATGAAAACAAATTTAAGTATTTATTAACTAGAGCTTATTTGTTACTAGAAGGTGACACTAGAAATAATTACTATAAATATGCACTAGAAGACATCATGTATTTAATAGAAAAGGATGAGGAAGCAATTAGAGACACTTTGGTTAATGTTTTGGATAAACATAGATGGATACCTTCTGTTAAGACAATACTTGAAGCTTATTCTACTTTTGATCGTTCAACTAATAAACTTGCATCAAACAAAGATGGTGTAGTAAACAGAGTATATTCTCCAGTACAGATTAACGAAGATAAAAGTTTGATTTTTTATCTTGATAATGGATATTTTAAACTTCATGAAAATGAAATAACAATTGCTAAAAAGGGAGATTTAAATGCTAACTTTATGAGATTACAAAAAGTATTTGAAACCTTTAAAGTAAATAATGATAAATTCTTAACATATGGTAGAAACAATGTTCTTGAAATTGATCCAAATGAAGGTACAGTTAAATTAAATGAGAAAGAAGTTGATATAAAAGATTTTCAATCATTTAGAAATAAATTGATTGCTAAATCATTTTATTCAATGAATGATATGGGTCAATTAGATGAATTGTTTTATTTTATGAATTCTTTAGATAATATAAAAGAAATAGATTTTGTAACATCTGTTAAATCAGTAATTGCTGAAAATGTAAAAGTTAATTTGTTTAATATTGATGATAAAATTTATATACAAAGAATAAATCCTTCAATGAAAGTCAATGAATTTGTTGAAGTCGAAAGTGCAACAAAGGCTCAAGAACTTATGACTGAATATATCAACTTTGATATTTCTAAATCAGTATATGATAAATTAGAAGAAGAAAACAAGAAAAGATTAGATCTTGAAGAAAAGAAAGCTGTAATAGTAGATGAAATTAATTTTATAAGTGAAAATAAAATTAAATTAGAAAAAGCATTGAAAATATACGGTAAAAGTGAACAACTTCAGGAAGGAGTAGAACTTCTTAAAACTGAATTAAAAGATAAAGAAATTGAATTACAAAAAATATATCAGGAATTAGGTGGAACTTTAACTGAAGCTAAAAGCTTAGAAGATAGAGGTTATATACCTGCAACTATATCAGAAAACGAAGGACCATTTAAAAAAGGTGATACGGTATATGTTTATGCAGAAGATTATACAACTAAAGGTGATAAAGAAAAGGTAGGTGTAATAGCTGTAAAAGGTAAAAAAGAAACAAGTGGTTCAGTAATTAAGAAACATGTAAAAATAAGTGTCTAAATGAATAATTTATTAGAATCTTTTGAAGATTTTGAATTAAATGAATTTTTTGGAGGAACTAGACCGATAATGGGAAAAAGTTATCTTGTAACAAAAAAGGTTGCAGTGGAGGATGTGTCTTCAGGTGAAACTATATATATCAAACCTGGTGAACTTATCGAAAATATCAAGGACATAGATAAGAAAAAAGGATTTATTTATTTTGATAGAAAGACTACAGCAGGAGAAACTATTAAATATGCGATTCGTTACAAGGATTTTTTGAAATCGGTTTCTGAAGAGGTTGAATTTCCTAGAGACATTATACTTGATAATTTATCTACTATGATTGTTTATCTTAAAAATCTTAAAATAAAGATTGATTCCAAAGAAATGAAGGGACAGAAAAAAAGAATACATAGTGATTTAAAGAAAAAGACAGATGCTGAAATATCTAATCTGATTGCAAAGTTTAGACAGTTTAATGTTATCTTTAGCGCAATAGAAAAAGAATAAAATAAAATAATATAATATGAAAAATTTATTAAACTTTGAAAGGTTCCATGAAGTAAGGGACTTTGAAATAACAGAAGAAATTTTAGAAACAGCTTTTAATAAAGCTTTTGAAAGTGAAAATGATTATTTGTTTGATTGGATGGAAAACATTTTAATTGAAGAAGAAGCTATTGATACATATCTTGAATCATTAAGTGAAGACGAACTTACTAAACTTGAAGAAATGAATGATGAAGAATTGTTAGAAGCTACAACTCAAGCTACAAGAGATACTAAAAAACTTGCAAATTTTGCAAAAGATAAAAAAGTAAAACCTGGTAAAAAGATTGCTGATATAAGAAAGAAAGATATAAAGGGAAAATGGATTAAAAGAAAAATAAAAAATATTCCAAAAGGTGCTGCTAAAGTTGTAAAGAAAAACAAAAAACTTGCAATAGCTGCAGGTGCAGTAGGTGCAGCAGCAACAGCTGCAGCAGTTTTGAAAAAGAAAAAAAATGAAGCAATAGATTTTGATTTTGATACAAAAAGATATGTTTTTGAAATGTATAATTTAGATATTGAAGTTAATGTTGATAAAGATTTTAAAGTGTTCTTAGATGAACAGATAAATGATATAGATTAATGTGAAATATATTTTAACAGTTGAGGCTTTTGCTGATCATATAGCAAAACCAATATTAAAAAGATTAAAAACTTCTAAACAAAAGAAAAAGGCGGCAACTATATCAGGTGCCGCTTTAATAGGTTTAGCATTTAAATTTAAAAAGGATAAAGAAAAAAGAATGGAAAAAGCTGCTGAAATCAAAAAGAAGAAGTCACAGGAAAAAAAATTAAAGAAAATTAAAAAACAAAGCAAAGATGATGATTAGTGAAACAATTAAATTCTATCGTATATAATCTAAGTTAATGAAAATAAATTATATGAGTAGTACTATTAATATTAAAAAAAATAAAAATTATTTAAAAAATAGCGAATTGTTTGCTGAAATCATTCTATCCAAAAAAAATAACGAATTAACTGAAAGGGCACAAAAAATGCTAATACTTTTAGCAAATAAAGTTTCTACTAAGTTGAAGTATAAAAATCCAGAAGATAGAAAAGATTGCATATCATTTGCATATTTAGACATTTTGAAGTACTGGAGAGGCTTTGATCCCGCAAAATCTAGCAATGCATTTGCGTATTATACGGAAATGATTAAAAAAGGTTTTGCTAAAGGCTGGAATCATCTTCATCCTAAAAAGTATGCAGGCACTTTAAGTTTGGATGGTGGTTTAGATGATGGATCCGAAGGTATTTACAGTATCTAAATGTCTCAAAAAATGAGATAAGATGGCCAAGAATATTAAATCAATAAAACCCTCCAAAACATCAGGTTTTATACAATCGTATTATAAACCTGTCAATGAACAAAAATACGTAGGTGAACTACCAATAATCACAAGATCTTCTTGGGAAAAAAAATTCGCAATATATTGTGATAGCCAGGCACATATTGTTAAATGGGCAAGTGAACCATTTCAAATAAAATATATAAGCATAGTTGATAGAAAGGAACATATTTATTGGCCTGATTTTTATATCAAGGTCAAAAGAAATGGATTTTTTGAGGAATACGTTATAGAAATTAAACCAAAAGATCAACTGAAAAAACCAACAAAGCCAAAGAATAAAAACAAAAAATCAATGGCAAGATACCATTGGTCAATGAGAACTTATTTAACAAATCTATCAAAAATAACTGCATTAAAAAGATTTGCAAAAGATAGAAATTACAAAGTAATTTTATTAACAGAAAAAAGTTTTATAATTTAATATGGGATTTATTAAAACTGACGTAAATTCATTGATAAGGAATTTTAGAAACCAAGATAGAGCTTCTAGGAACAGTATTGATGAATATGTTGAGATGTATAGGGATAGAACAAACAAAACTATCGAAAAAATGAGACCTGGAGATGGATTGGAACCAGGTAAGATGTTTAGGTTTGATTATTATCCAATAACAAAGGGTATGGAATGGTACGATATGAATCCACATATACTTTCAATGGGTCAGATGAAATATAAAAACAATACAGTTGAGGTAGGTTTAAATTTAAATTTATTACCATTAAAAATAAAAGTTTATATTGTTGATACGATATACCATGCATTTGAAAATATGATAGAAGTAGAAATGAGAGGTAATACATCATATGAAGCAAGACAACAAAGACCATTAGGTTTTGATGTGTATGGAATAGAACACATATTAAATACTGTATATGGTAAATTTGCTGTTAGAAATTATATGAGACATAGAATAAGAAATTTAGCTTGTATTAGTTATGAACATTGGAGTAATATGTTAGTTATAAATGAGTTTAAATTCAAAAATGTTAATGAGGGTAGTTTGTATAGAAAATATAATGAATATATAAATAAAATAAAAAAGAAAAAGAAAAATGGCTAATATTTTATCTTATAATGAATTTTGTGATTTATATGAGGGAATCGTTAGAAAAGTTCTTAAAACAAAGATTGGAAAAGCTGCAGCAGCTGTTGGTGCAGGAGCATTATTGATGAAAAGAAAACATAAAAAAACTAATATAGAAGATATTAAAAAAACAAAAGTAGCTAAGGCAGCAAAGGCAGCAAAGGCAGCAAAGAAAGCAGTTGCTAAAAAAGAAATAATTAAGAAAACAATAAAAACTGGTAAAACAGTACAAAAAATAAAACATAAAACCTAAAAAATATGGCAGGATTCATAGATAGAGGCAGGAGCGGATTATTCAATAAGCCTGGTGGAAAAATTTCAAAACTTTTACGTGATTTGAGTAGTTTTGGTATGCGATATGATGATATGATTTTAAAGAACTCTAAAGCAATTGGAGTAACTGAAAATCAATTTTTAAATACATATGCACCTGTAAGTACTGATGATGATATGTGGTATACCTTTGCTGCAATGTCATTAACTGATACATCTCTTAAAAAAGATATGTGTATCTTTAATAAAGAATACGAAAGAAAAAGATTAGAATTAAGAGAATTTTCTTTACAGGATGAAATTGAAGATATATTAGATACATTAACAGATGAATGTTTAGTGTATGATTATAAAAATTATTTTTCATCACCTGTATTATTTAATGATAATATGGACGATAAGTTAAAACAGAATTTAGATAGAGCATTTAAAAAAATATATACCTATTTTAATTTTAATGATGGCTTATCAGCATGGAATTTTTTTAGAAAATGGTTGGTTGATGGATATATTGCCTTTGAAATAATATATGATACTGATAATAAAAACATAATAGGATTCAAAGAGCTTGATCCTAATTCATTGGAACCTGCAATAGAAAAGAAAACAAATAAGAAAATATATATTCAGTATAAGGGTCAGGGTGCAAAAGAAAGACATCTATATGATTCACAGATAATTTATATTGCATGGTCTGGTATAAATACAACATCTAGAGTATCTTATGTTGAAAGATTGGTTAGATCATTTAATTTATTAAGAATATTAGAACATACTAGAGTAATATGGGCAGTAACAAATGCTTCATTTAAAACAATGTTTACTATTCCTATAGGTGGTAAATCAAAAACTAGAGCAAAACAATCTTTAGCTCAGTTAATGCATAATTATAGAGAGATAGTAGATTTTGATTATAAATCGGGAGAGATATATACTAATGGAAAACCTATGATGCCATTCAATAAAGAGTATTGGATGCCTAGTAAGGATGGTGAAAAACCTGAAGCTGATGTTTTGGGTGGAGAAGGACCTGATCTTTCAGATACTGATGCACTAAAATATTTCAATGATAAATTGAAATTGGCTTCTAAAATTCCATTCAATAGATTTGATAAAGATTCACCTGCAGGTTATGAAATAGCAGCAGAAGGAACATTAAGAGAAGAAATAAAATTTTCTAAATTTGTTAACAGAATGAGATCAATATTTCAAGAAATTTTGGTCAAACCACTTTATATACAAATGATACTCGATAATCCTGGTTTGAAAGATGATGAACGTTTTAAAGCTTCAATATCTATACGTTACAACAAGGAAAATGTATTTGAAGATATGAAACAAATGGAATTGATTGAAAAAAGAATTGATTTTATTGAAAGATTAAAGGATGGATTAGTTGAACAAGATAAAGATTTGAATGATGTTCCTTATTTTGATTTACATTTTCTAGTAGATAGATATGGACAATTTACTGAAGAAGATTTACAAACCAATAGAAAATATAAAGAAATTAAAAGACTTGAAAAAGATGGATATAAAAGAAAGGATGCTAAACGTATCGTTGATGGTGAACCTAAAGATAAATTTAAGAAAGAGGATCCACCAGCTGATCCTATTACAGGTGATATGGCCTTTTAAATTAGAGCTTAATGATATATAAAAAAAATACTTTAGCATGAGCAAAGAGTTACTTATATTAGAAAAATCTAGTGTTACTTTAAAACCAACTCAAGATGGCAATACTTATGTATTGGAAGGAACATTTGGTGAAATAGGTAAGAAAAATAAGAATAATAGAATATATGACGAGGAACAATATGTTCCCCAGATTATAAGTTTACAGGAAAAAATTGAAAAATCTAAATTGTTAGGTGAATTAGATCATCCTAAACAATTTGATATAAGTCTTAGTAATGTTTCTCATGTTATAGAAAATTTAAAATATGACAAAGAAACTAAAACTGTTAGAGGCAAGATTAGATTGTTGGGTACTCCTAAGGGAAAAATTGCGAAAGCTTTAGTTGAAGATGGTATTCCTTTACATATATCATCTAGAGCCGCAGGTTCTGTTAATGAGAATGGTCATGTAATAATTAAGAAGTTATTTACATATGATTTAGTTGCAGATCCAGGATTTGAAAACGCAGAATTAAACAGAGTTAATGAAGATTACGGTTTCGAAAACGATGAAAATTTATTCATTTATGAAATTAATGAACTAAATGATAAAAATGCACAAAAGGTCGATGATAAATATAAAAATAACAAATTTATAATGGAAGATTTCGTAAAAATAAATGACTTCGATAAGTATACTGATTATACTAAAAATAAAATTATAGAATTAGAAAAAACAGTTTCAGAACTTAAAGAAAACAGTAACACTAATGATGGTGAATCTGAGGAACTTATTAAAGTTAGAGAATATACTAAAAAAGTTGCTGATACAGTAAACTCATTAGGAAAATATATTCATTACTTAGCAGAAAATGTTGATACTGGAATTTCTAGTAAGCAAGAATTAGATGAAAGTATCGATAAGGTAAAAGTTTACATGGGATATGTAACTGAAAATTTGGATAAAAACATTTCACACCATGATCATATTGTAGAAGGTGTAGATGATTTAAAAATTCTTGTAGATGCAGTTGTTGAACGTTCAGATAGTTTAGAAGAAACTGTAACTGGTAATGAAAAATACATGAAATATATAGCAGAAATGTTAGATGGTGGTTATGCTTATATGGAACATGTAGCTGAAAAATCTGATACAGGTTTACAGTATAGCGAACATCTTGCCGAAAATATTGAAAAATCTATAGTTCATGGTAATTTCGTTGCAGAAAACATGAATAGTATTATAGGATATAACGACTATATTAAAGAAAATATAGAACAAATTTTAGAGAATAACAAATCTCTAAAAGAAGAACTCATAACAATGATCAATGAAGCTAAAGTTGCAGTTCCTGCACCACATGTTAAACCAAATGATTATAAAACTGAGTTAACGAAAAAATTAGATCAATTAATAGAATCAGCTAAGAAGCAGAAAGCTGAGCATACTGATAATAAAAACGATTTCTTGAAATTCTTAGATGAAAACAAGAAAAAAGAATTCTTAGTACTTCCTGAAGATTCGAAAAAAGCTGTTGTTGAAGCAATGGTAGTAGGATTTAAGACTCCAGAAGATGTATTGAAAATTTATGAAGGTGTAGTTAATAAAGACGAACTAAACTTCTTGGAAAACATTCCAGAAACACAAAAAGAAGCTTGGGAAAAATTGGATGAAACACTACAGGCTGTTATAGTTAAACAAGCTAAACATCATAAAATAGATACAATGGAACAGATCAATGAATTCTGGGAAACCAGAGATCTTAGAGCTGAAAAGATTAAACTTGAACCTCTAAATGAACTTCAAACACCACAGATTAGTAATGAACGTTTAGAAAGTATTAAAGAACAACTTAAATTACGTTTTAATAGATAAAAAATAAAAAAATAAAAATAAAAAATGTACAAACAAATTAATGAAGCAGAAGTCTTAAGAACATGGTCTCCTATTATACAGGAAACTACTGGAATAGAAGACAAAAGCAAGCTTGCTTGGCTTTCTAAGTATGCTCACTTTCACGAATTAAATGAAAGTATTTATAATACTGTTCATTTAAATCCTGATATGAACGTCCCAGGAATGGGTGCCGTTACATTACCAGGTGATCCTACAACTCTACACGGGTTTTCAGGTCAAGCCGCTGGTTCTGGTGACAAACCTTATAGTTTACTTCCACTTGCAATGCAAGTAGCAGCTCAAACTATAGGTCTAGATCTAGTTCCTGTAATTCCAATGCCAGGTCCATTAGGAATCTTAACATACTTAGATTTCGTATATGCAGGTGGTAAATTGGATTCTAAAGAATCTCCTTTTGTAGTTAAAGTAGATGTATCGTTTACAACTGCAGGTGGATTATCAACGTTCACAGCAGGAACAACATATTTTGTAACAACTGGTAGCGGTGGAACTGATTGTTTATATGCTTTCACTTACTTAGGTGACTCAAGAATTGATGGATATTCTATATTTAGAGTACTTCCTACCGATAATGATGGAACCCTAAGAAGTCAAGGTGCAACTGCTCTTCAAACTATAAATACTGCTATTTCAACTGGTAGTCTTTATACAGCAGTATCAGGAACCGAAATTGCAGAATTTTCAACAACTGCAGAATTGGTAAAAGCTTTAGAAGATCACGTAGAAGGTTTTAGTGGTAGATCACTTACATTAGGTGATGGTTCAACTAACAAAAACGATCCTTATACAAGGGGAGAAGGCGAAAGTGAACCTGATAACCTAATGGGATTATCTCTTTATAACAAATCTGTAGAGGCTAAAACTTATCAAGTTGCTGCAAACGTTACAAGAGAGCAAATCCAAGACCTTAAGCAATATGGTGTTGATGCTATTGCTCAAGTAGAATCAGTTCTTATCAATGAATTGACTCAATCAATCAACAAACTTATCCTAGAGAGATTATTTAGATTAGGAGCAACTAACCATACAAATTCTGGTGTAAACCTTAACTTGAACTATGGTTCTAGTACTGTTAATATTGATCTTGGTATTGGAGAAGATGGTAACGCAGTTCCTCTAATGAGTACTGAAGCTGTTAACATCATGGGTGGAGAAACTCAAGGATCAGCACAAAGAAGAATTCTTTCTAAAATCTTAGCTGCTTCTAATGTTATAGCAATCAGAGGTAGAAGAGGTGCAGCAAACTTTGCTGTTACAAACGGTCAAGTAGCAACTGCTCTTCAAGATATTGCAGGATTCGTTCCTTATCCAATGTCAAATACTGTTAACCAATCAGGTGGATCTCTATATCCAGTAGGTGCTGTTGCAGGTGTTAACGTTTACGTTGATCCTAATATGAACTGGACTGATACTAGAGTTATAATTGGTAGAAAAGGTGATGCAAATTCAACAGGTAGCGTATTTATGCCTTACATGATGGCTGATTCAGTTCAAGCTATTGCAGAAGGTACAATGTCACCTAAGATTGCAGTTAAATCAAGATTTACTTTGGTTGATGCAGGTCATCACCCAGAAACTAACTATATAACTATTAAAGTACAAGTTGGATCTCAACTTCCTTATTTAGTATAATATGATTTAGATATAAATTAAAGCGCTTTGTTATCAAAGCGCTTTTTTTATTTTCGTTTACCAATATATAATTAAAATAAAGGGTTTCACATATGAAATTTTTGAAAGAGCATCAAGATTTTTTGTTAGAATTTAATATAGATTTTGAATTGATCGAATTAGCAATGAATGAAGGTAGAGTTGGAGATTGGATAATTCATGCACCTAAAATTAGAAACATACAAAAGAAAGCAAACGCAATGAGATTAAAAGCAGCTCATGCAGAAGCAGAACAAAGAAAATCAATTGAAAAAGCAAGAGAAATGGGTAAAGATCCTGATTTGGGTAGAATGTGGACTTTATTACAACAAAAACTTGATGCATGGGAAGATACTGCTAGAGAATATGAAGCAGAAGCAATGGAATTAACAAGTGGAAATCAATATTTACAAAAAGTACAAAGAGTAACTAGATTAAAGGGTGCTTTAAAAGTTAATGCAGAAAAAATAGCTGTTGCAACATCAGAAGAAAGAAGAGAATTGACTAGAAGAAACAAAGAATACGATAATATTATACGAACAGAAACAAGGGTAATTAACGATAAAATCAAAGCCGATGAAACTGTAATTGCAGCTAGAGATAAAAAAGAAAAGGCAGCTGTAGCGGCAAAAAAAAACTTAACACCGCTTGAAAGGAACATAGCTAAAAGAAATACTGTTAAGTATAGAGCTAAGTATCCTGTAAAGTATCCACCAGCACAAAAACATAAGAATTTAGCAAAATCACAAACTGATAGTTATCTTGCTGCGAAAAGAGCACAATCAATGAGAGATAGGGGTAGAATATTGGGACCAGGTGGTAAAGACCTTAGATAATGAAATTAGCAAAAATAGTACGACGCAATTTTGGATGGTTTAGAAGGAAACATGGTATCCTTCTCGAACCATTGACTCTTGAACAAAAAACACTTCTTTTAGAAAAT
>Ga0114923_10000225_pt1 | contig 46914 bp, 37 predicted proteins | sample SumtaG_FD_89578 | JGI IMG/M metagenome (GOLD analysis project Ga0114923, IMG submission 89578) | Deep subsurface microbial communities from Indian Ocean to uncover new lineages of life (NeLLi) - Sumatra_00157 metaG | ecosystem: Environmental > Aquatic > Marine > Oceanic > Sediment | place: near... | reverse complement strand
TTCGTAACATCCTTCTCAAACCCTGGGAGATCGTCTAATGGTAGGACAGCGGGTTCTGGTCCCGTCAGTGAGGGTTCGAATCCTTCTCTCCCAAAAGTAAGAAAACGCCCTCGAATGAGGGCGTTTTCTTCTTTGTGGCGAGGGGGTGGGTGAGAACCCTCAAGACAAGGAGAGAGTTTGCGGCAGCAAACTCCCAAGCCGCTGGAGAGCGGAGGAACCGCTCCAGTGGCCATCCTTACTCTCCCAACCAGAGAAATGCACCTTCTTCGGAGGGTGCGTTTCTTTGTGATGAGAGGGATGAGAACCCTCAGACCAACTCTCGCGATGTTCTCCGCAGGAGAACTCGCACGTACCCGAAGGGGACGCGTTTGTAGATAGCGAACTCCCAAGCAACCGAGGAGCTGGGCCAAGCTGGAGTCCGCGTGAGCGGACTCCCAAGCAACAGGGATCGCAATTCCTGTTGCCGTTGCCACATCCTTACTCTCCCAACCAACAAAGCCACCCCTATTAAGGGTGGGTGTGTCGTGATAGATCAGCAACTGCCTGATGAGGGATCTGTGACGTGTGCCTTCTACGTTCTCGACTGGCGGGAGTATTGCCACATCCTCCGGCATGTGCTGGCATGCAAGGCACGCTCCCGAGCCTTCCCAGAGCTCAGAAGTTCGAATCCTCTCGGGGGTACCAGGTGCCACTGTACCGAGAACTCCGGCTCCCAGAGGCTCGGTGTGCTTCTCCTGCGGGATCGAAGACTCAACCGTAATAGCGGTTTCTTGTACAGTGATGCGCTTGATGAACGACTTCAGGACAAACCTCTGTGTCTTCACAGGAGCTGTAGCAGGCGTTTGCTTGAGTGACTCAACGTAAGGAAGTGACCAGCCCCCCATGACCGGTCAATGGAACGGAGATACTATCGCCCTAAGTGATCAAGATGATGTATGGATGATGGGGAAACTAGAACGGGAGGCGCGCTTGAAGATCATCGAAAATCTGGCGTTTCAGATGCAAGCCGACTTGAGGTTCCGAAGGCCTCCAAATTCGAGGGAAGAGGTAGCTTGATAGTGATGCATAGTAGACTTAACATCCGAGAAATCGGAGTTCCAGATAAAGCGTCTACGTGTGCAATCATTGTGACGCATCACCCTGATCCCGAGTTTCAGCAAGGATTCGCCAAGATTGTTGATCAAGTAGCATGCGTAGTGATTGTGGACAATGCATCCAACTCGCGAGAGAAGAATATCCTGCGGAGCCTGGCGAGAGGAAACAAGGCCGTATTAATTGAGAATCCTCGGAATCTTGGTAGCGCTAGAGCATTGAATCAGGGAATGAACCAAGCGATTGAACAGGGATATTCGTGGGCGCTCACGTTGGATCAGGATAGTCAGCCGGAGTCAGATCTGATACTACATTTGGCGGAGATCTACTTATCGCATCCTCGCCGAGAAGAGATTGGGGTTATAGGAGCAATTGGCTCCCGGCCCAAGTATCGGCGAACGACTTCCCGGTATTCTGACGAGCCATTTCTGTATCGCGAAGTTGAGGTTGTCATAACATCAGGCTCACTTCTGATCGTGCCTGTTTTTCGGCACGTGGGCCCGTTTCGCGATGACTTCTTCATCGACCAAGTAGACCATGAGTACTGTTTGAGATTGCGTGCGCAGGGCTACAGAGTGCTTCGCTCAAGCAAGCCTCTGATGCGGCATGCTGTGGGAGTGCCAACGCGGCATTGCTTTCTCGGAATACGACTGACCTGTTCCAATCATTCCCCAATCAGGAGGTACTACATCACGCGGAATCGGCTTGCCCTGTACAGGGAATACATGTGCAAAGATACTTATTGGATCATGCGTGATTTGGGGCATAATTGGCGTGAATGTATGAAGATACTGTTGTTCGAGGATCGAAAGTGCCAGAAACTGTTGTCGACACTGCTTGGGTGTTGTCATGCGATTATTGGACGAATGGGGAAGCTCCAGCATCCATCTTGGGAGTGACGGAAGTTGTAATGTGCCTTCTCTTTCTGGCAAGCATGGCAACATGAGAGCGAGAAGCGAGCCAGTATTGAAGTGGCCTATGCAACACCTCCAGCATGCTCTCCATTTGCTGAGGGAAACAGAGAACATGGTGATGTCAGGAAGCGTGTTGTGAGCGAGACTTCTTTGACAAATCGTTCAGCCCTGTTGCGAATGTTATCCATTGCAATAGGGAACGCATCAGCATCTTGCGCCATGGCTCCAACTCATTCGAGGAGACATCGCCGGTCGGAATCTCGTCTCAGAACCGCTCTATCGCGAAGAACCGGATGCTACTGTGAACTTCGCTGCTGAGTCTCACGTGGATCGTAGCAGGCTTGATGTTTCTCCATTTGTCGAAGCGAACATGAAGCGCATCCGTGTACTTCTCGATGCAACACGCGAGTGTGGAGTTGAGCGATTCGTCCAAGTATCAGCCGATGAGGTCTACTGCGGATTCAAAGGCTTCTCTAAGGCGCTCAATGTGCTCTCTCTGGCGCAAGCGATAGAGTCTCTGGGCTGCGCCTTGCAGGTTCCAGCACAATGCAATCTCGCTCTGCAAACCAGACGGCAAAGTTCTAAGCGCGTCCGATACTCCACTCCACTCCCAACCACGATAAAGAGCGCCCTCAACGAGGGCGTCTCTCCTTGCTGAGCGCCAGTACCGATCGCTGAGTGACGCGAGAAACGCATGATCGAGAGAATGGAACAAGATGGTCACAGCCCGGTTCGTGTGATCCCAAACCACAAGACTGGAAGTCTTGCCCCGAGAATCACCAGACTGCATGGAGCGAACTCGATGTGCCGCTGACGCTTTTGCTGCCACAAGGATCTAGTGGTTGTCGCACGTCTTCTTCTGCCAGTAGATGAAGCTGCTTCCGAGAAGTGCAGTGCCGATGCTGAGATCGAGAATCGCGACACCGATCAAGAAACTGTAGCTGCCGTGAGCCAGACGCGATAACGTCGCACCGATTGCGATCATCGCAGCGAGGAAAAGGAAGAATCTCGGCCGGAAGCATTGCCAGAGACGTGGTCGCTCCAAAGCATCGATTCTTCGAAGATTCTTCCGGCAAGCCTTGCTGAATATGTATCTTGCTTTCACTCCTCCTATGGTCAAGCCGATCGCGCCCGCCGCCCAAGGCCAGATGGATTGTGGGTTCAAGGCGTGCGCCTCGGTCAGCAGAGAACTTCCCTTCCACAGCAAGACGCCTCCCCCGACACACCACACTATAGCGGCGAGGACCTTGACGCTTCGTGCCGATGTCAATCCACCCTCCATCTCGCGACTCACCTCTTCCGCCTGGGGTCCTCCGGGAACCATCCTTTCGCGACACTCCACGTCCGTTCGAAGAGCTCCAAGAGCGTTCACCACTCCCAACATGAAGCGGAATACCGCTTCCGTAGTGGATTCCAATGGTCGGTATCCCTGACGTACTCCTTAGCTAGTTCAAGTCCCCGGGCGCTATGGAGCCAAGACTGTCAGCGGATCAAGTCGATCCCCAATAACGTATCCTCGGATACTTCTATGCCCAGTTCCGCCGCTCTTGCGGCGTTGACCATGGCGCGAGTGGCTTGTGGAATGGCGAAAGGGATATCCGATGGCTTCTCGCCAGCCAATATCCTGACCGCAATCTCCGCTGCGGTCTTCCCCTGCTCGTACGCAGAAAGAGCGACGCCACACAGCGCCCCACCTTCTACCGTGAAGTCAAGTGTGGCGAATTCCGGAAGTCTACTGTTCTCAAGCGTCCATTGAAGCACTTCGTCGGGCGACATGCTCTCTTCTTCGCCCTGTCTGCTGATGGTGTGATAGGTGAACAGCCCGATCGCGTCCACTTCCGATTGGATCGCCAATACCTTTGCTTGCCAATCATCAAAATCGTTCGTGAGGTAAATTTCGGTTATTTCAACCGGCAACAATAGGTCTTTCAGGCCCTCAGCAAAGCCCTCAGCACTCGGACTCGCGTCGGTGATTAGAGCGACCTTCTGGATGTTGGGAACGAGCACTCGGAGGAGTTCGACCGAGCCTTTGAAGTCAGGCCTTTCCAAGACACCGGTGACGTTTGTCGCAGGGAATCCATATTCAGCTGGGTCGGCATTCACACCGCAGAACACGAAGGGCAACGATTCGCCAGCGTAGTGTTCTGCCACAAGCGCGCATGCGTTGTCATCGAAAACGATGACCAGAGAGGGATCGTATTCCTCAATCTTCTGTTTTGCTCTTGTGGCTATTTGTTCCTTCCAGTCATCGCTGGTATTCCTCTTCGTATCCAGATAGAAGTTCTCGTAGCTCACCCCTTCGCGCTGCAAGACCTCTTCCACTCCTCTGGCCTCTTCGACATGCCAAGAATATTCGGCATGATAACTGAAGATAAGAAGAACCCTTTCCTCACTTTCGGCGGATGCACCAAGGGCAATTGCCAAGACTAACCCCACGAACAGAAGAAGTGCTTTCCCGACACCAGTACCTCGCATGCTAATACCTCCCTGACGTAGATCCAGCATATCCGCAACGTGCACTGAGTGAAAGAGTCCCTCCACTTCTAACTCGCATCATGCCGCCCTCATCTATAGGGCGGTTTTGCATGTGCCGATTCGGGGAGGTTGTCGTGATCGACGATTAGTCTGCTACTGTCCCCGGGCAAGGGATGATCAGTTGTTCAGTATATTCGAGCGTAATGCTCGGTCCTAGCCCAACGCTCTCGCAATCGACAATACCGGTGGCGACAACGCAGCTGCCAACCAGATTTTCGAATGATTCGATCGCAAGGGTCGGCAGTAGGTCCACAGGAATCTTGAGGTAGAAGCCATAGTCGCCCTCGGCGGAGTACAGGACTACGTGGCGAGATGTCTCCTTCACTTCACCGATGGTGAATTCAACGGTGACCATCTCGGTGATGTAGTTGACGAGATCGTCCTCCAGTTCTTGGACGGTCAAGCACCCGCCGATGGTTCCCCACATGCCGTGGCGCTGCAGCAGGGCTTCTTCGAGCGCAGTTTCGAAGTAGCCGTAGTACAGGGCATTCGGGGGAATGAATAACAATTTGGCGAGTCCCGCGCGGACCAATTCAGCATTCACGAGTACCCAGCCGTCCTCGGTTTCGACGTAGACATGCGCGAGGAGCCGGTTGTAGATGTCGCGCTCTTGTTCATCGAGTTCGAGGAGCAAGGGCTTGTGTGCGACCAAATCGTAGAGATACCATTTCGCTTCATCGGCATACGGCTCTCCTAGTTCGGGCGTGTCGATGCCCAACAGGCGAACCGTTTCTCCTCCCCGCAGTTCGATCGTATCGCCGTCCACGATTCTCGTGCAGCGAACCTCCATCGTTGCGAACGCTGGATCCGGAGTCCGTGCCCAGGCCATGTTGACTGGCGCAATCAAGAGGGCTAGGGCTAGAACGAGAAAGAAGGTCCGCATTATTGATAGTGAACGCGTTTCTGTGTGACCACCATTTGAAAAACGGTGAACGCGAAGATGATGCCAAACAGGATGACTGAAGCAGCCGCCGCACGACCCATCCGATAGGTTCCGCGCAACCCTTGCTCAACGATGTAGTACACGATCGTGCGTGCGCTTCCCAACGGCCCGCCGCCACCTCCGAACAGTATGTCGACCTCGGTAAAGATCTTGAAGGATCCGATGAGCGAGATGACGAAGACGAAGAAGATCTGAGGCGACAGCAACGGCAACGTCACCTTGCGCCACGTTTGGAGTAACGAAGCGCCGTCGATCCTGGCGGCGTCGTAGTACATCTTGTCGATCCCTTGGAGTCCGGCCAGCAGGATGATGGCTTGATACCCGACGTACTTCCACACGCTGTAGGCGATCAGCATGGGAACGGCGACTGCGGGCTCTCGGAACCAGTTCACCGGGTTGATTTGGACGAACGGGATCGCATCGAGCACCTTAATGAAGTAGTTGATCAGTCCGAAATCCGTGTTAAACATCCAACGCCATACCATCACCAAGGCGACCACCGGACTGATATAGGGCAAGAAATAGGCAACGCGATAGAAGGACAAGAATCGTAGCGCCTTATCCAAAATACTGGCGATGGTCAGCGCAAGAACCAGCGTCAGAGGAACGGATATTCCCACGTAGTAGAACGTAGTCCACAGCGATTTCAGAAACGTTCTGTTCCCGAACAAATACGCGTAATGCTGGAAGCCGTACCAATCCCCTGGAGGACGCAGAGAATTCCACTTGTAGAGACTGAGACGAAACGCGCTGAAGAATGGATAGAAGACGAAGACAGACAGTACAATTATCGACGGCAGCAAGTAAAGATAGGCAGTGCCCGTGTCCTTCCAAAACAGGGAGCTACGCCACTGATAGGGAATCTTGATCTGGCTGAATCTTGACGGCCGATTCTCTTCCATACCTTCCTCTCTGCCGAATTCGTTGAGAAATGCCAAGGGGGCAGACTCCTGCCCCCTTGGCTAGGCTACTTATTCCAGATCGGCCAGTTCTTCGGCTGCGTAGTCAAGCGCCGCTTGAGGCGTTTCAACGCCAGCCAGGATTTCCTCAAACGCGGTGGCGATGATGCTGCGCATGTCGCCGTACGCGGGATGGAGAATCTGCGAGAAGCCGTCGAGCATCTGAGCAGACATGGCCTGCTAATAGTCGTTGGCTGCCACGTAGTCGATCCATTCCTGTGTTTCGTAGGCAGATTTCACGACCGGCTGGTAGCCGCTTCGCTTTGCCCAGAATACTTGGTTGTCAGCACGAATCAAGAACTTGACGAAGTCGATGGCTGCGTCTTTCTGTTCCTTGGTAATGTCGCCGGTATCGAAGATGGCCAAGTTGGTTCCCTGGATCATCGAGCCCTGCGAGACAGCACCGGCAGGAACGCGTGCGACCTTCATGACCACGTCACCACCCACAGCGGCCTGGTTGTTGTAGTAGTAGCCGGCTGAGGTATCGACGAACATGGCGAGCTTGAGCGGGAAGTGGTTGCTCATGTACTCGTTGGTGATGAAGGAGTAAGGGGCAATGGCTTCCACGAATTCCCCGGCGATGAGTCCGGCGGAGTTGTTGATCGTGACTTCGGACCAATCCTCGTTCAGGATGGATCCTCCAGCATTCTCAAGGAAGTTCAAGAACAACTCGGGGTTGACCGGGCGGAATCCGGTTCCGAAGAAGTCCGGGTAGCCGTCGCCGTCTTCGTCCGCGGTCGTCAGAGCTGCTGACATAGCGAGGTATTCTTCCCATGTTGCCGGCGGCACCGGTACGAGGTCCTCACGATAGTAGAGAACCATGATCGACTTGTTGAATGGGACCGTCGTCAGAATGCCGTTGTAGGTATTGCTGGAGACGAGCCCGTCAATGATGTCATCAACTTCGGCTACGGTCATGAAATTGCCGATGGGATAAAGGATTTCCTGAATCGGCGTGACCCAATTCTCGTAAACCTGGGCAACCGTCGGCAGTCCGCCAGCAACGACAGCAGCGCCGATCTTGGCTTCCAGATCGCCATAGCCACCCTGATAGGTCAAGTTTACGGTGATATCGGGGAATTCGGCATGGAATGCATCCACGAGTGCCTGTAGGTTTTCCTGATGTCGCGTGCTATGTGCGTGCCAGAAATTGATTTCAACAGCAAAAGCAGCCATTCCAAACAGCATGACGCCGATCAGCGTTAGCATGGTGATTTTTCGAAGCATTTTCCCTCCCTGAAGATGTTGAGTTATCGTTGTCTTGTGTCCTTGCTCCAAACTCTGTTCGACCACCTCCTTGTTGCCTTGATCATTTGATGCCTGTTCTTGCGAAGCTCTTGATGAATTGCTTCTGCGTAAAGAAATAGAGAATGAGAATGGGAAGAATGGCAAGAACGGACGCAGCCATTAGTAGCTCGTATTGCGTACCAACCTCAGAACTGAAGCTCTTCAGGCCAACTGGGACAGTTCGCATCAGCTCGGAATTCGTCATGACAAGAACCCACAGGTAGGCGTTCCAACCTCCGATAAATTTCAGAATAGCCACGGTGACAATGGCCGGCTTGGCCAGTGGGACCATGATTCGCCACAGGAATCGAAATCGTCCGCAGCCGTCCATACGTGCCGAATCCCACAACTCGTCGGGCAGTGAACGGAAGAACTGCCGCAGCAGGAAAATAGCAAACACCGAAGCCAGCCAGGGGATGATCAGCGCCCAATAGGTATCGAGCCATCCAAGACGTGTGATGGTGACGAAATTGGGAATGAGCAGCATTTGCCCCGGAATCATCAACGTTCCCAGCAACAGCGTGAACAGCACGTTCTTTCCAAGAAACTTCATCTTAGCGAACGCATAGGCCGCGAAGATGGTGAAGATCACTTCTCCAATCGTTGTCATGGCTGACATGAAGAAGCTGTTGAAGAAATAGCGGGCGAACGGAGCCGTGTTCCAAGCCAATGGGTAGTTGGACCACCTCCACTCCGTAGGAATCCATTGCGGGGGCATTTGGAGAACCGCTGCTTCCGATTTGAGTGAAGTCGTCAGCATCCATAGGAAAGGCAGCAACATAATCGCTGAGCCGGCGAACAGCAGAATGTACAGAATGCCCCGGGTTGAAGATTGTCGATAGAAGTAATATCGCGACGATCGAATTCTTGCCACCGGCCCTCCCTGTCAATTCCCTGGACGTTCAGTATACCGTCGGTTCGTGCCCTTGTACAAAATGTGTCCATAACCCAACATCCAGCTTGTTGCCTGTGGGTTGTGCAGCGTTTTGGCGTACAAAGGGCGCTGAAGGGATTGAGAAACCGGAAGACTCGTGTCTCGGCGTAGGCTGTGAGAACAACCCCCCCAAAAAAGGAGGTCCTGACGTCTTGATTGCAGACCCTTCGAATGAGAAGCTACAGCAGAGACTGAAGGCGTCAGACACGAAGGACACGAGAGGGATTGGCTGTGCCCAAGACTGCAGGAGGTAGGTGTAGTTCGCCGACCACCTGAACATTGACTGTCAGGATAGGACATAGGCACGCAGGGATCGGTAGAATACCCCCCGTTGGCAGAGACATCGACCTGTTGTGCAGACGACATTCAGAATACAAGCACATCTATTCCGATTGACGGTTCGCAGGGCTTCGGAGCAAGTTCAGCCGGCCTTCGAGCCGCGTGGGAATTTGGTGTCGCTGTTCCCTCCTCCACCTGCAATACTGCCTTCTGTAATCCAGGATTAAGTATTCCCCTGGCTGTTGAGCGCGATTTCGGCTAAATTGAACGAACCATGAATGGATTGGATAGTCAGAAAGAACTCAAGACGCTCGACTCGCTCGGAATGCTTCAAACACTCGACATGTTCGCGTCACAATGCAGGGACGCGATTCAACTCGGCGGCGAATTTGGATGGACGTCGATGATTGACGTCGACCGAATCGTTGTCTGTGGAATGGGTGGATCGGCGATGGCCGGTGAAATCGTGTGTCGCTTCCTACGCCCGCCAAGCGAGGTGGTCCGCGGTTATCATCTACCAAGCCACATCGATCACCGAACACTTATCATCGCCGTCAGCTATTCCGGGAATACGGTGGAGACACTTTCTTGTCTCGAACAAGGGATCAACGAGGGCGCTGCTTCACTTATCATCTCAAGCGGCGGCCGGATGGAGGAGATCAGCAAGGACAAGGGAATCGCTTGGCTCAAGATTCCTTCAGGATATCAGCCACGGGCGGCGACAGGGTATCTGGTCCTTCCTCTTCTCGTTATTCTTTGCCGGCTTGGTCTTCTCACGGAGATTGGATCCTGGGAGAACCTTCTCCAACAACTCGACCGAGTCAAGGGGCGTTGCGCTTTCAGCGTCCCGACCGTGGAGAACCCGGCCAAGCAGCTTGCCCTCACTTTGAGAAGCCGCATCCCGTTGGTGTACGGAACGATCGGGAACACCGATCTTGTCGCCATGCGTTGGAAGACCCAAATCAACGAAAATGCAAAGCAACCGGCATTTTGGAATACCTTCCCCGAGTTGAGCCACAACGAGATCGTTGCTCTGACGCGAGCTGATCTCCTGTCTAACCAACACATCGTTCTGCTTGCAAACGATTACGATCTTCCGGAGAACCATCTTTGTCGGGAGGTCATGAAGCCGTTGTTCGAGAAGAACGGAGTCTCCTTCACGGAGGTGTCAGCCGAGGGCGAAGGTGTGCTTGCGCAGATCTTCGCCCAAATCTACTTCGGGGATTACGTGAGCACATACCTCGCCTTTCTCAACGGAGTTGATCCGACGCCGGTCGCTCTGATTGAGGAATTCAAAACAGCTCTCGAGCGAAGAGTATCTCAGCTGGAGGGAGAGAGATGAGGACGATCATCCTCGCCGGTGGCTATGCCACCCGCCTTTACCCAATCACCGCATCACGCGCGAAACCGCTCCTCCCGGTCGCGGGTAAGCCGATCATCAGTTACTTGCTGGATTCCCACTCTCTGCCGGATCGACCGATCGTTTCCACCAATCGCCGGTTTGCCGAGCAGTTTGCTGCGTGGAGAGATCAGTTCGGCTACGACGTGGAACTCGTGGTAGAGGAGACGTGTACGGAAGAGGAGAAATTGGGAACAGTCGGTGCGATCACGTACCTCATCCAGACACTCGGGCTGGATGAGGATCTCTTGATCATCGGCGGTGACAACATCTTCGAGTTCTCCCTTCGGAGCTTTCTTGATGCATATCACGGGCATCCGTTGATCGCACTCTCCGATATCGGCGATATTGAGAGAGTTCGCGGGCGGTACGGGGTCGCCGTTGCAAAGGGTGGGCAGATTATTGAGTTTCAGGAGAAGCCGCAAGATCCTCGGAGCACTCTGGCGAGCACTGCCTGCTACATCTATCCCAAGGAAGTTCTGCCATACTTCCGGGAGTTTGTCGAAGAGGCGCCAACCGGCAAAGATGCACCTGGGTACCTCAATGCATGGCTCCTCAAAGAGAAGAATCTTCGGATGGATGCATTCATCTTTGACACGCGCTGGTACGACATCGGCGATCGCGCTTCTTACATCGAGGCGACCCAGCGCTATGCGAACGCTGACACTTGGCAAGGGGAGGACGTCACCATCGAGAGTTCCGTGGTGAAAGATTCCATTCTCTTCGACGGGGTTAGAATCGCCAACGCTTCAATTACAGGGTGCGTGGTCGACCATGATGTGCATCTCGAAGGCGTCACTTTGAGTGATTGTTTGATCGGAGAGAACACCGTCATCAAGCATACCTAAAAGGTGCCATTTGCTGCATGCGGCAGTCGTGAGAAATCAATAAGATCCTACAAGCTAGGGCGCATGTCCCTACTTCAGAGGCAAGCATGTCGAGAAACCAGAAAGAATGCGCAACTACTCCCTCCCCACTGCGACAAAACAGAGATCAGCCACGTTCGTCCCGGTCGGACCGGTTAGAATGAGGTCTCCAGCTTGCTCCAAGGCCTTATAGGAATCATTCCGGCTCAGATACTCCTGAGGATCGATACCATGTTCACGCATCCGCAACACCGTCCCCCCATCGACCATTCCTCCGGCCGCGTCCGTGGGGCCATCGCGTCCGTCAGTTCCCAGCGAGGCGATCACAACATGAGGGATTCCCTCGATTCCGAGGGCAGCCGAGAGTGCAAGCTCTTGATTGCGCCCTCCTTTCCCCTCGCCTCGCACGGTGACCGTCGTCTCTCCGGCGGCCATGATCAGTGCTGGATGGGGCAGTGGTCGGTTTCGCGATGCCTCTTCTCGGGCGAGGGCGGCAAGGACCTTGCCCACTTCACGGGCCTCGCCTTCGAGGGTGGTCGTGAGAAGAAACGTGTGATAACCCAAACGTTTTGCTTCCACCAACGCTGCTTCAGCAGCGACGGACCCTGAACCAATTATCGCGATTGTCACCCGCTGCAGCACATCGTCTCCGGGCTTGGGAGTCTCCGACGATTCGCCGCGCATTCCCGCCTCGATCCGTTCGCGAACAGAGATGGGAAGATCGCTCCACACGTGATACTGACGCAAGATCCGCCCTGCTTGGTGGAAGGTTGTCGGGTCGCCTACAGTTGGCCCGGAAGCAATCGCGTGCAATGGATCCCCCGGTACGTCGGACAGAACGAGAGCAAGGACCTGCGCGGGGAATACATGCCGCGCAAGCTGGCCGCCCTTCACCTGCGAGAGATGCTTTCGCACCGTGTTAATCTCTTGTATCTTCGCTCCAGAGCGGAGGAGGAGTTCGTTTGTTGCGGCCAGATCGGAGAGCGTGATCCCGGGGACGGGTAGCGGCAGAAGGGCCGAGCCTCCACCGGAGATGAGAACGATCACGAGATCCTCCTCGCTCGCTTCTTTGACAAGGGTTACAATCCGCTCCGAGGCTGCTTGTCCGCGTGCATCCGGAACGGGGTGGGAGGCCTCGACGATCTCAACCCTACGGGTGACAACTCCGTATCCGTCGGCGGTCACCACGAGTCCGCCTGAGATCCGCTCGTGTAAGAGTTCTTCCAAGGTCGCGGCCATCCGAGCCGAGGCTTTGCCCATGCCTACAACGAGTATCCGCTGTATACGGGAGAGGTTGAAATTTGCCTTGCCAACGTGGAGCTGATCGCCATCGATCTGCACGGCGCGTCGCAGACAAGTCTCTGGGGCAACGGCTGCCAAGGCTGCTTGCGCCATCCGATCGAGATCGGATCGCAGACATTCCACATCTTCTGCGAGTCGTCGCTCGCTCATAAGCTGTCCAATACCGATCGCTGTTCGTCAAAAACGGCAAGCTGTCCTCGGATGAAAGTCTCCGCTTCCTCATCGCTCATCGTTTCCGTCTCACGCACCAGACTCAAGAAGCGGCCCTGCCATAGAACGCGCAAGACGTCAAGAATCTTCGGGTTCTCGGAAACGGAGAACGCGTCGATTGCCAGGTAGACCGACTTGACCCAAAGCAGGAGCGGAAAGGAATAGCTATCAAGTTCGCGGGCGGCAATGTGATCTAGGTCCTCTCGGAGATCATCGAGGAAGGTCGCGTGCTCCCCCATCAGCTCGCCATACTTCTCCTTGAACCGCCGGTGGAGATCCTCCTGGTCGACGGTGATTGCTCCGGGACGCTTGTCTGGTATCTGCCCCAACCGTTCCACCGGGCGGACTTCATGCACGGTCTTGATGTAGTCGTGGTAGTGATTGATCAATCGGAAGAGCGTGCCGACGACTTGATAGAACATTGGCACCAACAGTATGTCCGGATCCGCGTACTGCTTGGTCGATTCGTGCTCTTTCACCCCCAGAACCGCTTCGGCGATCTCCATCTGTTCCGAAGTGGCGACCAGGGTGATGAAGATATCGATCCCAAACTTCTCAGGGAAGAGTTCGTGCTGGAGGAGGCGCTGCAATAGACGCGCTGAGATCCCGTACTCTCCCCCGATCGGTTGCCTCACCCCTACGCCAAACAGAACGTTGGTCAGCGGGTAGGCGATCTGATTGGTGATTACACCGTCGTAATGGTGCCTCAGATAGTAGGGAACGACCAGATCTATCCCTTCAAGGATTGGATTGACGAGCTTGTGAACCCAATCCGATCCGATGCTTGTTAGATCTCCGTCGACCAGAGCAACCGCGGACGCACCACGATCCCGAGCGATCTCGAGGATCGTGCGGACGCCGTTACCTTTCCCAGGCCCTCCCGCTTGAGCTGTGAATATAACTTCTACTGCCGTCTCAGCAGCTAGCACCTTCGCCTCTGTATCGTCGGTCGAAAATCCGTCGGAGACGACGATGATGGATTGCTTGCTGGGGAAGAACTGCATAAGTCCCCGGTCGACCGCCCCAAGCACTCCAGCAACAGTATCGGCGCAGTTCCTGGTGCAAACACCAACAACAATATCGAGTGAGCCTGTGGACATACCTTCCTCCAATATGATTCCGAGTTCTATAAGTTTCCTGTCTGTTTGATGATGCCATCCAGTCGCTGCTTCAGGGTTTCCAAGCCGTAGTAGTCACTCCCTAACTCGAAGTTTCGATTAACCATCGCCTGCCTTACTGAAGAATCGGCAAGAATCTCGATGATCTGGTCCGTTGCGCGACGAATCATTGCCTTGCTGAGGTAGACCAATCCCGATTCGTCGGTGCCTTCTACTACACTCCCAAGGGAGATCACGTCAAAACCTTTCGCTTGGATATCTGCTTTGTAGACGGGGTACTCAAAGATCGCAACAGGCAGCTTGGCGCGAATCGCTTCGAGGAATTGGTTTCCCCATCCTTCGAACAGGGATGGGTAAGTTACAAGATCGGCGAACGCATAGCAATCCCAGAGAGAGTAGAGACGTTTCCCGCCACGCTCTCCTCGCTGCGATGCGACCCGATCCGCGATGAATCGCGTCTCGATCCCCGCTTGATCGATCTTCCATCTCAATCGGGAAAGGTAGTCCCCGGTCTTATCTTCCGCATATCCTGCCAGAATGAGGACAATGCGACTATCCTTGTCGAACTGCCTTCCGTTGTAGAGCCCGTCATGTTGAAGCTTGGCGATATTCGAGGGCTTTCCGAGTTCCTTCACAAGATCGATTGCCAGCTCGATCCCCTTACGTTCGACAATCCGGGTGGCTTGAAGTACAAGGATGTCGTTCTCATTGACTTCGATGGTTTCCCGAAACCCGCGGTTATACTCGTCAACGCACCATGGTTTGCCCGCGAAGTCAAATACGTTGGGAACGACGGTGCTCTCCACACCATTTCTCTTGCGAAGCTCCGCTTGGACCAGGCTGTTGATCACCACGTGGGTGACATTCGGGTCGCTTGGAGGAAGGTATTCTTGGACAAGGCGACGCACCTTTGCGCTGGTCGGCATCATTCCCCGGAACGTCTCCCAGTGAAAATCATGATGGTGAGCAATGGTTTGAATCCCTTGCTCTCTGACCACACGAGCGAACGCAATGGCGGCAGGAAGGTTCACTCCGATCGACCATATATTATTGGGAATGAGGATATCGATGGAGAATTCATCGATAAATGAACGCAGGCCTTGTTCAATCCGATCGGCCAATGAGAGGATACCCGTTATGAGGCCCTCTTCATTCTCATGGTCGGTGAGACGGTCAAACGCATTGCGGGTAATCCTTTCAATGTCGTCACGATGGTGATAGAGTTCTTCGATGAGGAACCCTTCTGTGCCCCCCAAATCTCCGCCACAGAGGTGGACAGTGTGTCCCATTTCTTCCAGAACAACTTTCCACTTGTCCATCTCCAGCGAGACACCATCTGTTCCACCGATTTTGTAATGGCAAATTCCAATGTTGCTCACGAGAAGCTCCCTTGGTGAATATGTGAGAAGCGTGCGTCATCCCTCACGTTCGGTTACCCCTTCACGCCGCCGGCTGTCAGTCCCTCCGCCAAGAACCGCTCCAATGCGAGGAAGAGGATGACCACAGGAATCGTCATGACGGTCGAAGCAGCCATCACGACGTGAAGCCGCGGAGTAGGATCGTTGAAGATCATGCTGATCTTGATCGGCATCGTGAACATCTCTTGACTGTTCAAGAACACGAGGGCGTACAGAAACTCGTTCCAAGCGATCATGAAAGTGTAGATGGCAACCGAAACCAGCGCGGGGACGGACAAGGGTAGTGTGATCCGCCAAATGACACCGAAACGACTGCATCCATCGATCAAGCCGGCTTGTTCAATCTCAGCCGGGATGGTGCGGAAGTAGTTGGCCAGCATATAAAGGGCGACGGGAAGCGTCTGCGCCAGATACGTGACGATCAATATCGGAAGATTGTCCTGAACGCCGAATCCGAGTGTTGAGCCGATACGAGCAATCATCGCAAACAGCGGGATGATCAGCAACACCCCGGGAAACAGATACACTAAGAGAATGCCGTTGAGCAGGAATCCTTTACCTCGAAACCGTAGTCGGGCAATGGCATAGGCCCCCAACGTAGATAGGATGACCGCAATGATTGCCGTGGGAACAGCGACCTTGAGGCTGTTGAGAATATTGCTTCCGAAATTCCAGAAGTGCGGATGGTTCGGATCGAACAACTCTCTATAGGCGTCCAGACGCAGCGCAGCGGGAACGTAGACGGCCTCACGGCTGCCGATCTCTGCGTAATTCTTGAACGACGAGCTGACCATCCAATAGAACGGGAACAGAATACTGGTGAGGAAGAACATCAGGATGAGCGCGAAGGCGAATCGCGGCCACGTGATCGACTGCGCCAGGCGGTCGATCAAGTTCAACCGTCTGCCCTTTGTTAGTCTTGATCGATTGTCCGTCACGATTGGCCTCTTCTCCTCACTCTGACTCCCGCATCACGGTTCGCGTATACACCAACATGAACACAGCCAGGATCGCCAACAGGATCATGGCTGTGGCCGCTCCCTTGCCGAAATTGAACGCTCGGAAGCTGAACTGATACGTAAGCACGGGCAGAACATTCGTTCCGAACCCCCCGCCGGTCAACAGATAGATGTCATCGAATTTATTGAACGTCCAGATCAGCCGGAGAAGAAACATGGCGCCCAACACGTAGCGCAGCTCGGGGAGTGTAATGTGGCGAAACTTGTGCCAAGCATTGGCCCCATCCACCCCGGCGGCTTCGTACATCGTCCGGTCTATTGCCTGAAGCCGGGCCAGAATCATCAACATGGCGAACGGGAAATAGCGCCACGCCGTGAATATGATCACCAGCGCCAGTGCGAGCCCTCGTGTCGCGAGATAGGCTTTCGGCAGATCGATTAGGCCCATCCGCATCAGCAGATCGTTCAACACACCCGATGGACGGGGATCCAAGATCCAACGCCATACGAACGCCACGCTGACGATCGGCGCGATGTACGGGAACAAGAAGATGGCCCGGGTTGCGCCTCGACCACGGAACGGACGATTGAGCAACAACGCCGCGGCCAAACCCAGCAACACGGTAAGCGCTGTCGAAACGAATGTGTAGACGACACTGGTGACTGCAGCTCCCCACTGGCGCATTCCCTGGAACTTGAAGGCAAAGTCGTTGACCACATTGCGGTAGTTCTTCCACCCGACGAATGGTGCGTGAAAGACGTCGTTCAAGTTCCTTAAGGTGACGTCGTGGAAGCTGATCCAAACACTGAACACGACAGGAAAGACTACCAGTCCAAAGACGATCAGCGCTGTCGGGGACGTCAGCATCCAGGCCAAGCGGGCCTCACGCGCTTGTAGCGTCCCCCATCGATCGAATGAAATCCACGCACCCTTCTTTCGTGCCACCAAGCCGCCTCACATTCATGTACCGAAGTATCTCAGCAGCCTCAATTGAGAGGCTGGTCCTGCATGAAAGCAAGTTGGAAACACGGCAAATGCCGTGTTTCCAACTGTAGTGTTGTTGCGCCTAGTGCTCGGCCCGAATGGCTTCTACCTGCTCCTGAAGCCAGGCAGCAGCGGTCTCAGGCGTCATGACCCCTTCCAGCGCGATATAGCTGATAACTCGAGGAATCAACAGGCGGCCTTCAATTTCACCGACCACAGCACGCTCAATCGGACCATATTCCGGACGGAACAGCCAACGTTGCATTGTCTCGAATCCGTTGGCGATTTGATCCAACGTCTCGCTCGAATAGTTGGCAAAATAGGGACTGAGGTCCTTCCAGCCGGCCACCGCACTCTCGAGTACGGGGACTTTGCCAAATGGGGCCAACGACAGGACGTCAATGTAGCCGTCGGTCAGGAAGTATTCGACAACCAACTGAGCTGCAGCGTCCGCGCCCTCCATGATGCCGAGGGTGACCAATTGGCCGTAAGAAGCCGATCCATTCGGTCCGACCATTTGTGCGGCAAAGCCGGTGTTGGCTGCCAGGTCGCTAATGACGAGATCGACGTTTCCGCCAGCTTCCAGGCCGGAACCATCGACTAGGTCGTCCATGATATAGGTGCTGTAGAACAGCATCCCCGCTTGACCAAGCTCATAGGCTTCGCGTGCGCCACGCCAGTACTGCGGGCCCGGTACGGCTGCGCCTTGGAGGTTGGTGTAGAACTCCAAAGCCGCAATCATCTCCGGGGTATCCATGGTAACGTTGCCGTCTGCGTCGAACGGCCAGGCGTTGTTTGACATCGCCACTTGCTCGAAAACCTGATGTCCGTAGTTCTGCCCCGGGTCCGAGCCAAGGGTCAAAGCGTACAGCAAGTTGCCCGTTCCGGGCAGTATTGCAGCGGCGGCGTTGATGTCTGCCCAAGACACAGGAGGTGTAAGTCCTGCTGCCTTGAATAGGTCAGCACGGTACCAGATGGCCTGAATCCAGCCATCGTATGGCACGGCAGCGTAGTTGCCGGTAGCGGGATCAACGACCATTGCCAGCGGGCCGGCGCGGAAATCACTTAGCCCGACGCTGTTGATTACGGCCTCGGCGGCAGCCTGATCTAGAATGCCTTCAGCAGCGAAGACAGCCACGCGCTCGATCCCCATGCGAACGATGTCCGGAAGTTGCCCGGCGGCCATGGCGGTGGCAATACGCTGGCTGATGTCGGCCTCTTGAATGGGTATGATTTGCACTTCAATATCCGGATTCGCAGCCATGAACTGCGCCGCAACTGCTTCATAAACAGCAACACGAGCAGGCTCGTTGTCAGTCGTCCAGAATTCAACCACGGTGTTTGCGTAGACCACTGCGAAGCTGACTAGGACCAAACCAATGATTAGTAGCCCCTTAACAGAGTTTCTCATCTTGTTTGCCTCCTTGCTGAAAGTGCTTCCCTTGCTTGAGCGTTCCGCAATAATGGACTTCTTGTGGCAGTGAACCACCCCCTTCGCGAGTAGGAGAGGCGTGTATTTGTCATAACAAATATAGCGAGCTCGATGCTCGGTGTCAATGGGAGAGATCATCAAACTGGCGCTAGGAGAGGGACGACAATCATTCTGGCAAATTCAAGACTAAGCTGCGGTCTCATTGCGGCTCTCGGAGACCAATATCCTCATGATTTCCCCCGCTTTCTCTACAGCTTGACGAGGATTCATGCGCTCCGAAAGGGCGTTTTCCATCATGACTTGGAACTGCTCTGAAACCTTGGCGTACTCTCTTATCCCTGATCGCGCACGGGCGTTGTGCAAGAGGCTCGCTACCCGGCAAGAGAACCAGTCTCGCTCGCAATCCAGAGCACGGACCACCGATGTACGCGTTGGACTGCGTCCTGTTTCCGTGCAGAATTCTTTCATCAACCCAGGGCTCGCCACTCGTTTCAGAACTTCGAGTGCAAGCTCTGCCTGCCTGGCCTGTCGGAAGACTACATAGGTCATGCCACCTGCGACTGTTGCCATGGCACCATTTGGTCCTGCGGGGATCGGGATACACCCGACCGTTTTGCGGAATGCTTCGTCGTCCCAGCCGGAAACATCCTGGATGAGGGCCTTCTCGTAGCTTCCACCTACAGCCAGAGCTACATGCCCTTGTGCAAACAGTCGAGCAGGTTGATCCCAGCTGTAAGAGACGACATCCGGTGAGACTACCTTGTGCTTGTGAACCAAGTCCACCAGGAAACGTACTGCACCAACAACCCGGTCATCCAAGGCCACGTCGCCGTTGGTGAATAAGTTTCCACCTCCCGCCCAAATAAACGGGAGCAACTGATATGTCGTGGTCTCTCCGGCCTTGGTCCCTCCAACAAATGACAACGGGAATTTCTTCGCTTTCTGGAGATGCTTTGAAATTTCGACAAGCTCACTCCAGCATCCGGGAGGGTCGATCCTTTCCTTCGCGAACCAGTCCTTGCGGTACCAGACTACCGAGACGTTGGCCTCCGGCTGGATTCCATACAATGCTGGCGATGAGTTGTTGACGAAAGCCGGGAAAAGATCAGCTTTGAACTCTTCCGCCCATTGGGGATCGAGGCGGTCCAACCGCATAAGGAAGTGCAAGTTCGAAAACTCAACCCCCCATGCCCAGTCGATCAAGGCAAAATCCGGGGCTTCTCCACTTCCCACAGCCGAGAGGATTCTAGAGCGTAGTTGTGGGCGACCCACAGCCTCGATATCGAGGTGAATTTCGCCATCGTGTCCTTCTTCGTTGAATAGGCGGACGGCTTCTTGGAGCGGTGGGATCCACTGTTCTTCTGCGATCAGTGCTCGAAGGAGTCTTATTTCCGACGAGACAAGGTGATTGACGAACGTTCCCCGGCCCTGGTGGCGACAAAGGAAGTTGTCATTGGCCAGTTCCGCCAACGCCTGTCGAACGGACATACGGCTTATTCCGAATTGTGCGCACAGTTCGAATTCCGTGGGAATTTGATCACCCGGCTTGAGTTCGCCGGTCTTGATCCGCTGTTTCAGGATATCCTCGAGTTGACGATAGAGCGGCACGCTGCTGTTTTTTGCGATCTTGCAATCTGAATTTTCCATTGATTTCATGCTCTGATCCCGTCGTATCATCCTTCCCGGACAGCTTCCGCCTGTTCCTCTTACAGCTGTTGCTAACCCTGCAGCGACACTTGGTGCGATTCTGATTTGGATGTGGCATTCACTGCAAGAGCAGCTTCTAGGTCTGATCTGCAAACCTCATCTTCCCGTTCAAGCTAGTTTGGGAACACCCATGGAAGTACTCACTTCCGGTTCCACCGGCGACCAGATCAGAGTACAGTTCTTCTGTGATCTCTGCAACGCCAAATTTCCCCTAAATCGCGCGAAGGAGAATGGTGAGATGTACAGCACAAATCTCACCAAGACACTAAGGAAACATGCAGCGTGAGATACGGGCTCTTCCTTTCCTGAAATCAGTAGGACCGAGAGGAAAGTGTCAACGCATCTTGCTGTATGCTTGCCGGTTGTTAAGGGTAAATCACATACTGAAGCGACTGGCCTTGTCTCCAGAAGAGTTGTCGAGCATCAATACTTGTATCTGAAGTCGGCCCAGTTTCGCACGGATCTCTCAGGGCTTGGTAAAGGAGGGATTCACGATGCTAAAGACACGAGACCGCAGCATGCGCAGGCCTGTTGCCTTGATGGTCAGTTCCCGGTAATCTAGCATGACACATGGATTGGAGGTCTTATGGCGGAAGTAACCCTCACAAATGTCACCAAGAAGTTCGGAGATTTTACGGCGGTTGATGACTTATCGATGATTATCGAGGACGGGAAGTTCACCGTTCTTGTAGGACCTTCGGGCTGCGGGAAGACGACGACGCTTCGCATGATCGCCGGTTTGGAAACAACCACTACCGGGGAAATCCGCATCGCCGAGCGCGTCGTCAACAAGGTCCCGCCGAAAGATCGGGACATTGCCATGGTCTTCCAGAACTACGCTCTCTATCCGCACATGGATGTCTATAGCAATATGGCGTTTGGCTTGAAGCTTCGCAAGCAACCCAAGAAGGAGATCGAGGCGCGCGTCCATGAAGCCGCCGAGTTGTTGGGCATCGAAGAGAAGCTGAAGAGTAAGCCACGCGAGCTGTCCGGTGGCCAGCGACAGCGGGTTGCCGTGGGACGAGCCATCGTCAGAAATCCCAAAGTGTTCTTGTTCGATGAGCCATTGTCGAACCTGGATGCCAAGCTTCGTGTGCAAATGCGCACCGAGCTGGAAGAGCTTCACAGCCGCCTCAAGACAACCACCATCTACGTGACGCACGATCAAGTGGAAGCCATGACCTTGGGAGACAAGATCGCGGTCATGAAGGATGGCGTGATCAATCAGTATGCGTCTCCTCAAGAAACCTACTCTACGCCAAGCAACCTGTTTGTAGCCGGATTCATTGGCAGTCCGGCGATGAATCTTATCCCAGCAACTGCATCCTTTGAGAACGGGCGGACGGTCCTAACAGGGCCGAACTTCCACATCGTCTTGCCTGCCGAGCGATCCGTTGACGCTATTGTCAGCGATGTCCGAATCGGCGTGCGGCCGGAAGAGTTGGACGGACCCTGCCAGTCGGCTGAGAATGCACTCTCGTTCAAGGTCGCAGTCAAGGAGCATCTCGGCCATAAGCTGCTTGTATATGGCTACATCGATGACGTTCAAGTCGTGGCGAGCCTGGATCCGCATAGCCAAGTCGAAATTGACTCGCAGATCAATCTGACGGTCAATGTCGACACACTGCACGTGTTTGATCCGGCAACCGAATCGACGCTGATCTAAGACTGGTCGGAGCGCCCTATTTGGAGATTCGCCCCTTCTATCGATTGAGAGCGCGGATCAGCAGGAAACCGCCAACAGCCGCCCCCAGTAGGCTCAGCAAGATGAGAAGCCATGTTGCGCTCGTCAGAACGGTTGATCCGACCGGCAGTGAGAAGGAATCGAGCAAACGACCATTCGTAAGCTGGAAGCTTTCCTCGCCCGCTTGTGCCACCGAAACGGTCTCCACCTTGATCCCGTCGCTTGCCGCCTGAACTCGCAGATAGAAGTTATATCCCTCAGTCGCGATGATCGACCCTTTAGTCAGTGAATCCGCCAGTTTACGAGGGACGGCTCCTCCGCCTCCAACGACGAGATAGGTGACACCATCCCTTTGGATTCGCTCGTAGTTGTGGGCATGACCGTTGATGACGATATCGACCCCGGTTTCCACAAAGATCGGATGGTAGATTACGTCGTAGCTGTACCCGCTTCCGTGGAAAGCATCCGACGAAAACACGGGATAGTGGAACATCACGAACTTGTGCGGCTCCGGTCCGGAAAGATGGAGCCTTGCCCATTCTTGCTGCTCCATGATGTCGGCTGCTTGACGAACATTGGTGTCCAACCCGACCACAACGACATCACCCCAGTGCAATGCCCACCAGCGTTCCTCATGTCTTCCGGCGCCTGGAGGAAGAACGAAGCTATCGTAGTAGGAACGATGGTTTCTCTCATGGTTTCCAAGAACGGGAATGAACGGCGCTTTGAGCAACATGCCATCGAAAGCGGCAAACCAGTGATCCCAGTACTGACTGGCCGGGCTTTCCACGATATCGCCGGCATGAAGGACGAAATCCAACGGCGTTTCATCTGCAGCGATTGCGTTCCCTACGCTCTCCAGCCGATTGTCTCCTTCCCATTGCCATTGGGAGTCAGCCAGAATTGCGAACTCAACAATCTCTCCCGGTGGGGGCTCAGTGACGAATCGCCCCAACGGACTGACGAACTCGCCTTCCGTGGTTTCCATGACAATGCGATAGACGTATTCGGTATCCGGATCGAGATTGCCCAGAATTGCGTGCATGGTTTCCGGCACATCTGATTCGCTGCGGGGAATATCAAGAATCCCGGCAAACGTTCGGGAGGATTCATAGTCCGACAGCTGATCGTATTCGATCCAGGTCGGAAGCGGAGCCGAGCTTCGCCAGCTGATGGTGACCGAATTCTCGGACGGGGCGCCGGAGTAGGGTCCGTGAACAAACGACGTTGCCGTAGCGCTGAATGCGAGAAGGCTTGAAATCAGGATTCCTACAACGGTTCGCATGATCACTCCTCAGGGTCAGCGGGGCACGAAACATGCGAATCGGCCCAATCAGTCAGGATAACTCAAAACGAAAGCGGCGCCTACCCTAAGGCCGACGCCACGTCACATTGCATATCCCTCTCCTTAACAGATGAGGAGGCCCGTTTCGCGCGAGCTGTTGGACTCGTTGGTCTCGGGAACATCGTTATCGATGTCGGCCAGGATGCCGGCGACGTAGTATCCCTTTCCCAAAGTCTAGGTGGCGAACTGCCGCGACACGGAAGTCCCTGCTCCAGCACTTGGGCTTCGTTCGCAGGAAGTGGGGAAGTCAACGCGCTCACTGTCAGACGCGTGCACCCGAGGAAAGAAAGGGATTAACTGTCTTCGTGACAGATCCCTTCGCGATATCCGATCCCAATGGCATCACCAATGCGATAGTAACGATTGTCGAGCGCATAGATGATGGGATCGAGTTTAGACAGATCGGCAATGCGCTGTTTCCCGTCGACCGTTTCCACAAACAGCTCAGAAACGTAGCATTCAAGAACTTCGGCAATGAAGATGCGGCGGTGCTTGATGTGCACGACCTCCTGAACCCGACATTCGAGCCCGACGGGACATTCTTGAATCATCGGTGCTCCGGTTTGCTCGCCCTCGAAGACCGTGAACAGCCGGCTCTTGTCCACATCCTTGCCTGAAACGATGCCGCAGTAATCGGCACGAGACAGCAGCTGGGTCGAAGGCAGGTTAATGCTGAACGCTCGACACTCGTCGATTCCGCTTGTTGTGTGATGAGTGGCACTCAACGAGATCGTCACCAAAGCCGGATCGATCCCCATGACAGCGCAGTCCCCGACTTCTACGAAATTGGCCCTTCCATTGACGTTGGAGCCCACCAATACAATAGGAATGGGGTAGACCAACGGAACGGCGCCCAGCTTGACTTTCGACATGAGGTCTCCTCGCCTACAGATGACGTAGACCGATCATAGAGGCTCCGCGTTACGCCGCCGTTTCCCGTGCGTATGACAAAGGCAACGCCTTGGACTAGAATCCTCCATCAAGATCAAATCCGTACCGGGATTCGAAACGGGGCAGTGATGGATACGAACAAGGACATAGAAGAGCGAGATTTCATCCGGCGCATTGTCGCCAAGGACGTGGCTGAGGGAAAGAACGACGGACGTGTACATACACGCTGGCCTCCCGAGCCCAACGGCTATATCCATATCGGTCACGCCATGAGCATTCTGCTCAACTATTCCATCGCTCAGGAATTCGGCGGTAGGTTCAATCTTCGCTTCGACGACACCAACCCAGTGGCCGAAGAAGCCGAATTTGTCGAGGCAATCCAGCGTGACGTGGCATGGCTGGGAGCGGATTGGGAAGATCGACTGCTCTTTGCTTCGGAATACTTCAAGCAGCTTTACCAGTGGGCAGAGCATCTGATCAAAGCCGACAAGGCCTACGTGTGCGATCTGACCGCCGAGCAGATCTCCGAATATCGAGGCACTGCGGTGCGAGAAGGTGACCGCACCATAACTCCACCCGGGAAGGACAGCCCGTATCGCGATCGATCCGTGGATGAGAATCTCGATCTGTTCCATCGGATGCGAGCCGGCGAGTTCCCGGATGGCGCCAAGACCCTACGCGCCAAGATCGATATGACGCACGCTAATCTCAACATGCGTGACCCGGTGTTGTATCGGATCCTTCATGTCGAGCATCACCGAACCGGAGACGCCTGGTGCATCTATCCGACCTACGATTGGACGCACGGACAGTCGGACGCTATTGAGGGGATCACGCATTCCCTCTGCACGCTCGAATTCGAGAATCACCGCCCGCTCTATGACTGGTTCATCGAGAACCTGCCGGTTCCCCATTGTCCCCGTCAGATTGAGTTCGCGGCCGTCGGCCTCAGTCATACGGTGATGAGCAAGCGCTATCTCAGGCAGCTGGTCGCCGAGAATCACGTGACTGGATGGGACGATCCTCGCATGCCCACTATCGCCGGGATGCGCCGCCGCGGGATTACACCAGAAGCCATTCAAGCCTTTGTCGAGGGCATCGGAGTTACCAAAGTCGAGGGCACCATCGAAATGGCGTTTCTCGAGCACCACATCCGGCAAGACTTGAACAAGAGAGCGCCACGTGTGATGGGAGTTCTCAATCCCCTCAAGGTTGTCATTACCAACTACCCCGAGGGCGAATCCGAGACATTGGAAGCGATCAACAACCCCGAGGACCCTGATGCGGGAACGCGATGCGTTCCGTTTTCGCGAGAGCTGTACATCGAGCAAGAAGATTTCATGGAAGATCCACCCAAGAAGTTCTATCGCCTGGCCCCGGGGCGTGAAGTCCGCCTCCGCTATGCCTATTTCGTCCGCTGCGAGGACGTTATCAAGGATGCCGCCGGAAGCGTTATCGAGCTTCGCTGCACCTACGATCCGGAGACGCGTGGAGGCGATGCTCCCGACGGACGTAAGGTCAAGGCGACGCTTCATTGGGTATCGGTCTCGCATGCGCTGAATGTCGAGGTACGGCTGTACAACCACCTGTTCAGCGTGGAGAACCCTCTTTTGACGACAGAAGGTGAAGCCTGGCTCGATTTCATCAATCCGAACTCGCTTGAGATTCGCAAGAACTGTTGGATCGAGCCGAGCGTAGCTGAAGCCGCCATTGGAACCCGTTTCCAGTTCGAGCGACTGGGCTATTTCTGCCTGGACCAGGATTCGAGGCCCGGAAGCATGGTATTCAATCGGACGGCCACATTGCGCGATTCCTGGCGCAAAGCACAGCAGCAAGAAAAGGTGATCTGAGGGGCAGTGGGAGATCAAGCATGTTGTGTTGGTACACGATGATCGAACATCCGGGCCTACTGAACGAGGGCGGCTTCAAATGACCATGTATGGCGTGCTTGCCGACTATGAGATTGCCGAGCTTTGCTCGGCCGACCAGCCGATGCTCGATCCCTTTACTCCCGACCAACGCGGGAAACCGTCGTACGGTCTGGGAAGCTTCGGATATGACTTGAGACTAGGAAGCCACTTCCTCGTACCGCTTGGTGGTGTCAACGAGATTCTCGATCCGGTGAACTTCCCGGAGAATCACTTCCGCGAGCACGAAGCTGGAGACACCTTTGAGTTGCTCGCCAATTCGCAGGTGCTGTCGGAATCAGTTGAGTGGTTCAACATGCCTGCCGACGTTTGCGCTGTGTGTTGGGGCAAGAGCTCGTATGCTCGTTGCGGATTGGTGGTCAATATCACGCCATTGGAGCCGGGATGGAAGGGAATCCTTACGATGGCATTGATCAACGTCTCTCGTTCTCCCATCCGGCTGCATGTAGGACAGGGCATCGCACAGGTCGTGTTCTTCCGCGGGCGACGCCCCAACCGCACCTATGCCGAAAAGGAATCGGGCGGCGGATACCAAAACCAACCCGGAGTCACCTTGCCCAAATAGACTGGTCTTTTCTCCCTGTCGTTTGCCATAATGGATCACCGGACAGGATGAAGGGGGAGTTTTCGATGCGAAGGATTCTTTTCACACTACTAGCAGGATGCTTAATTTATGGAGTCGGGCTGTTCGCGGCCCCCGGACAATTTGTTGTCGTTGAGGTGGAGACATTCGAATCTTGGGGCATTCTGCATTGGGGAACCTGGGAACCCTTGGAAGAGGAGTTGCTGTCCCTAAGAGTTCTCCAGGTATCCGAAGAAGACGGCGAAGCCGTGGCCGGCGTGCTGTCGGGGTGCGAGACCACTGCCAACCTGGATGGGAGCGCAAGCGGATCTTGCCATGCCCTGAAGCGCTTCTACTATGTCCGGGAGGGGAAATACGACATTGACCCACTGCTGGGACGACCCTATCGGATTCAGCTCAAGAACATGACTGCTGGGTATCTCGGAATTGTTCTGGCGGTCGATGGCCTCAATACCAACGGCAATGTGCCCATCGTTGGGGACACATCGGACCGAAAATGGATTCTCCGTCCGTTCCAGAGTGTGACCATCTCGGGATGGCAGGTAAGCGCCGATGAGGCGCTCCAATTCGAATTCGCCCCGCCTTCTCGGTCGCACTCAACGCTGGAGGAGCTCCGAGGTACGATTCAGCTCGCGGTGTATCTGGCCGATCCTTTTGCCGGCGAAGATCGAAGGGGGACGGAGGCCGGGGAGATGATCGATCAACCCACCGTGGTGATCCCGTTTGTGTCGGCAACTACACGCCCCGTAGAAACCTTGACGTTCGACTATTCGCGGGATCGCGTCGTGCTGGGAATCCAGTGCGAGGAGACGGAAGGCGCCGGTATTCGAATCGTCGCCGTTGTCCGGGGGACGGCCGCCGAGCAAGCCGGATTGCGCGCCGGCGACATCATTACCTACGCCAATGCGATCCCGATCGATTCTTGCTCGGATATGCAGGAGCTGGTCGGCTCCAAGCGCCCCGGCGACCGTATCGTTCTCAAGGTTCACCGTCCCGAACGCGTATTCCTGATTACGGTCGAGTTAGAAGAGTGATCTAGGGAGACCCAAAGCACGGCGGTTTGTCGGAATCGTGGACAGGGAAGAGCTTGGTCCCCAAGATCGGTTTTTCTTCCGATTCAATGATCCGGCAGGCCGCTGAGTCTTCATCAATCAGCTCGATGACTTCGAGAACAGCCATGGGTTCGTCTCCACCGTCTTCATCCGCCCCAACTAGGCCGAATCGATCGCCGATCTCGATCCCATTTTGGCGTCCGACCGAAACGATCACTTGATCGGTTCCTTCGTTCGCTCCAGCCACCGTTGCCCAATCAGAAACGGAAACCGCAAGCTCTTTGACCTGTTCCGATTCAGTACCATGGCGGACGGAAACCCGTACGGAATAGGTGCCGGGGGCTGTGTACCGATGAACTACATCGTCCCCGATGGCGGTGACTTCGTCTCCGAAATCCCAGACAAGAGACCCCGGATCGACATCTGGGTGCGTCTCACTTCGAAAATGAATCAGGCTACCGGCGAACGGAATGGCCGGGCAATACGATAATTCGGAAGTCTCGGCGAGTTGAGATCGGGCCAACACGATTCGCGACTCACCTTCCCCGATCAACTGGGGAAGCTGACGTTCTCCACGCTCTGCCTCGACAAACGGAGGCACTTCGGACCGCACATACTCGAACAGCTCCCAAACCGTAATATGGCCGTCCGCATTCAAATCAGCCGTACCGCCCAAGCCCTCCAACAAGAAATGAGTGAGGACGCCGTGCCCCAGCTGAGGAGATTCAAAGGCATCCTGACTCTCGTCTGAAGCCGATAGGATCAGACGTCCCTCGAGCCTAAAATCACTGAAGACATCGGCGGTATCTCCCGTTGCTCGCGATCCCGGTGTCAGACTTCGGGAAAGTCCCCCCGAATAGCAGCTATCAAAGAACACCAGGACGTGATCGGATTTGATGCGATCGAGAAACCGGCCGAACTCGTCGTCACGCAAGGCGGTATCGTCCTTTGCGGCGACCCGTGTGTCCTGGAGTATGAAGAATTCGTCGACCCCATCGCGTTCGTCCAGATTGTCATCGGCGCCTTGATAACCATGTCCCGAGAAGTGAATCAGTACCAGATCGTCTCGCTCCGCCATCTGCCGGAGCCAGCCCAATCCTTCGCGAACATTCACCAAGGTCGCCAAACGAGCGTCCAAAACGACCTCGTTCCCAACCCGAAGTACGGATACTTCGTCCGTCAGCAAACGGATGTGATCGGTGGGGACACCGGTATCGAGGAGCCAGGTCGCAATGCCCTCGGCGTCACGCCGAGCATACGACAGATCCTTCACCTCGGCGTAATCGGAAATCCCGATGAGAAGAGCCCACACCTGCTGGATGGGCACCAATTCCGGATTGAGCTGCACCACGATCGTCTGGAGAAGCTCATCGTGAAGGCCCTCGGAATCACGAACTACCAGTCGAACCTGGCGGTTTCCCGAGGTTTCATATCGGTGAATGGCTTCTCGTTCGCGCGACGTATGCCCGTCTCCGAAGTCCCATTCCCAGCTCACAATCGTTCCATCCCATCCGATCGATGTGTCGATAAAGCGAATCGGATCTGCAACGGCAGGCGCGGCAGGAGAGAACTCGAATCGCGCCTCAGGTGGCTTCAATTCCTCGATCGTCATGACGCGCATGACGGCATCGGAATTCCCGGCTTGGTCGACAATCCGCAGCGTGACAGGCCAGGTGCCCGAAGGCAGTGGATCGACGACGATTCGTGGTTCAGCCGTGGTTCGATCGAACACGCCGTCCGATTGATAATCCCAGCTGTACTCAGCAATCTCGCCGTCAGGGTCATAAGAAGTTGTGGCATCGAGAAGGATTTGATCCCCGGCCCGCAATGCTCTTTGCAGCCGCGAGCCGCGTTCCGAAACGGGGGCCCAAATGAAGGCGGCCACCGGCGTCGTCTGGGGTTCGTAAACAACGAAGGTTTCGACCAGCGTGGTGACGGCCCCGCTTTGGTCTGAGATGGTCAGGGTGACCGTATATTCGCCCGGCTCTTGGAAGATATGATGGACGATGTTCCCGACGGCCGTTTCGCCGTCGCCGAAATCCCACCATACCTGATCGATTTCACCATCCGGATCGTGCGAAGCGGAGGCGTTGAATTCAATGAGTTCGCCTGCTTCGGGCTCGAACGGCGAATGCGAATACGCAGGCATCGGGAGTTGATTGATCCGAGGAAGGAACCAGCTGTTCGTGTCGATCAGCACGTCAAACCTGAATCTGGGCCCCTCTTCCGAGCTTGCTCCCAAGGAGCCGGACAATTCCAGATTGGCCAACCGGAAGCTCGCGCGAGCCTCTCCGTTCTCGAACCGGCCGGATCGTAATTGCAGAGAGATGGATGCTCGCGTGGACGTCCCATCGCTCCACGCCAGCGAAAAGGAGGAGGTTCCCAGCTGTCTGAGATAGGATCGGCCTTCAAACTGAATCGTTCCATCTTGCGGATGCCACTGTGCGGTCAACGTCAACCGCAGGTCGGGAATGAGACGCAGATCGATTCCCAGGAGTGAAGAGGCTGAGCGAACAATGACAGTGTTTTCCCACCCCACAGCCAGATTGGTGAACGTGAAGTCTGTCGCATCCCCAAATACGGAGAAGGTTTGAGAAGTCAGGTGTATGTCTTGCCTTGTGATTCCGGTCGGTCCTTCGTATGAGCCTCCAACTTGCAGCGAGACAGCTTCCCCGAGAATTTGCACGTTTCCCCAAGCCTGCCATCGGGAGGCCGCGCTGTCCAGGATCCCAACGATTCCGAACGTGGGAGCCATGGTTCCTCTCAAGATTTCGAAACCGGCGGACGGTGAATATGTGAACGAACCCTGCGTTCGGAGATGACGGGATCCTGTAAGGGAGGAAGCAACTTCAGCTTGCCAGGCTTCCCATTCATAGTTCCAGGAAATGCGCCCATCCACAGAGCCCGCTGTGGATTCATCCCATCGGACTCTCACCTCCCAAGCTCCCCATTCCGATTCGGTCCGCGTAAATCCAATCCCCAGTTCCACCCCCCCGCTCCACCAAGGATTGGGGCTTGCTCCCATCGTCAGGCCGAATGCACCCGCTCCAATGCATGGCGAGAGGGTCGAGAGGGATAAGTCGCCGGACCCAGGATCGATGAAGTCGGGGGCAGCCGAGATGTCCGAGGACGAACAATGGATGCCCAAGTAGTCGCCCGACCAATTGCCCCAGACATTGTTGTAGCCGAAGTGCAAGGATTGCGTCGCCCCCGAAGACGGTGTAACACTCAATCCGATTCCTCCATTGAGAGCGAAGATGGATTGAGTCACCTCGATGTGGTTTCCGCGAAACTCGAGTCCGTGGCCTCCGTTATAGGCCACGGTGACTTGCTGTAGCTGACAGTCTCCCGCGGTTTCCAGCGTCAGCCCGTTGCCGGTGCACTGAGCGATCACCGATCGTTCCATGAATACGCTGGTGTTTTCCAAGAGGTGCAACCCATCGCCGAATGCTTCCGTGATTTGCGTATCCAGGATTCGCAGTTCGGACTGCCCACTCGCTTCAATACTGCTGCGAATTCCTCCGGTCAGTCGGCTGCGTTCCAGTTCCAGCGAAGCTGAATCATCGATGGAAACGTTGCCGAATGCCTGCGTGCGGAAAGCGGAGTCAACAACAACCGCTTGAGACGAATCCAGCAAGCTGAGGCCCCAGCTCCCGTTGTCGGACAGCGTGACCCCGGCACAGTCTATCATTGCTGTCCCTTCAAGGGTGATGCCGCTCCGTCCGTTCCATTGAAAAACTGAGTCCTCGACCACTGCCGTGGTATCGTGAAGATGCAGACCGACCGAATCATTGCTCGTGATGCTGCAATTCTTGATCGTCAGTTGAGCTGCATCGGAAACCTGCAACCCATACCCAAGGTTCGCTTCGATGTCGCAGTCCTCAAACGAGAGCAAAGCAACTCCCGTCGACCTAACGCCACCTTCTTGTCCTCCGCTGATGCGGCAGTCCCTGAACACGATCTGGGAAGACTGTAGATCGACGACGACCGATTCCAGCATCGAGGAGCTTCTCTCCAATGCGATTCCTTCTATGACGACCGAGCCGACAACGTGTCCCCGGACCACGGGTTGATACCCATAGCCGCTACGGATGATGGTGTGCGAAGGTCCGGAGCCGCGAATGGAGATCCCCGATGCCAACACCACAGTTTCCTCGTAGATTCCCGGATTGACCACGATGATGTCGCCGTAGTCGGCAGAATCGATTGCCCTTTGAATCGAGCGAAACGCTCCGGCACCGTCCGTAGAAACGACAATATCCGCTCCCATCGCAGTGAGAGAAAGAAGGCAAAACGTAGCAATCAGAAGCATCACCCGGAGTTGTCGAACCATGCCGCCATTGTAGACCTGTGACCGCGAAGCAACAATGCGTCGGACTGAGCAGTACGGCGCGTTCATTTGCGAACGCGGTTTGTCGAGAAAGAGAAGGACCCCCAGAGGAGATGCCTGCGCGAACTGTGCTAAGATCGGCTTGGTGAGATCATGAGAGCGTTTTTCGGCATTCCGATACGGAACCAGTTTCACGGGACGATTCTTGAAGCAGCTGAACATCTCCGTTCACAAACTCGAATGCGAGCGAGTTGGGTGCCGCAGCGGAACTATCACATCACGCTTCGGTTTCTGGGCGACATCGATCCGGAGCTGTCGGTCGATCTGGATGATCTGTGCCGCGCAGTGTGCAAGGACCTCGAACCCTTTGAATGCATCATGGATCGGGTCGGTGCGTTTCCGAGCCTTGATCGCGCTCGAGTGATCTGGGTGGGAGGGGAGGCCCCGCCATCTTTCCGTCGGCTTTCACAAGCCTTATCCGATGGTCTCCTTGATCTGGGGTTCCCCGAAGCGAGGAAAGAGTCTTGGGTCCATGTGACGCTGGCCCGAATCAAAGATCGTCCTGATCCCGCCTTACCTGGCTTGATCTCGGAACTCAATCCCATCGCGCCAATGAAGATGACGGTCGATCACATCGCGCTGATGGAAAGCACGCTGACACCGCAAGGTGCCCAATATTCTCCGTTGTTCACTGCGAGACTGGGGGGATCGACAGGATGACGCCCATCGAGTGGCTCGACCACACGGCCGATATGGGATTTCGCGCATCGGGAGATACGATCGAAGGCGCGTTCTGTGAGGCCGCCCGAGCACTGTTTTCCCTTATGTTCGCCCTTGAGGAGATTCGACCTCGGACCGAGCACCGAATAGCAGTGTCCGCCACTTCGCTTTCTGAGCTTCTGGTGGAGTGGTTGTCGGAATTGCTGGTTCAGAAAGAGCTGTCAGGGCTTGTGTTCAACCGCTTCGAGGTGGCAATCACAGGGAAAGAACTCTCAGGCTTTTCCGCCATTGGGCGCGCGTTCGGTGAGACGCTGGATCGCGACCGGCATCGGCCTGGAACTGAGGTCAAAGGCATCAGCTACCTGGGGCTGGATGTAAGCCAACGTGATGAGATGTGGGTTGTTCAAGCCGTTGTGGATGTCTAGGAGGCAGGTATGCCGACACAGAACGATCTGATCCCAATCGGTGACGGAGAGTGGATGGTTCCTCAACAGGGAGCCATGAAGGTCCCGGGGGCGCTGTTCGCCGATCGCGACACGATCGACCAGCTGACCTTGGACGAAGACAATCAGGTTCAGTGGTCGGCATTGCAGCAAGTACGCAATGTTGCCGGCCTGCCGGGCATTGTCAAAGCAGCCATTGCGCTTCCTGACATTCATCCCGGGTATGGATTTCCCATCGGAGGCATCGGGGCATTCGATGTCAAGGAGGGTGTCGTCGTTGTCGGAGGCATAGGATTCGATATCAATTGCGGTGTCCGACTGATGTCCACTCCCCTCACTCGCTTGGAAATCGAACCGTCACTTGAATCGATCGGTGAATCCTTGTTTCGCACGATCCCCGCTGGGTTGGGCGCTGAAGGAAACCTGCGATTGTCGGTTCTCGAGTTGAACGATCTGCTGCGAACGGGAGCGGAGTACATCATTTCACGCGGGCACGGAGTCGCCGGCGATCTGGAATTCATCGAAGAGGGCGGATGTATGCCGCATGCAGACCCCGAGACCGTCAGCGATCGCGCCAAGCAAAGGCAGTTCAGACAAGTCGGAACATTGGGCTCGGGCAACCATTATCTTGAAATTCAGGTCGTGGAGAAGGTTCTGGATTCCGAATCCGCCGAAGTCTACGGTCTGTTCCAAGATCAGGTCGTGTTGTCCATCCATACCGGATCGCGGGCGCTCGGCCATCAAATCGGCCAAGACTATCTCAAGGAAATGGCCCAGGCGGTGGCCAAGTACGAATTTGATATTCCGGAGCGCGAACTGGTCTGTGCGCCCATCGAGTCCGAGGAAGGCAGGCGCTACCTGGCCGCCGTTGCCTGCGGTACCAACTGCGCCTTTGCCAATCGCCAGATGATCGCTCACTTGGTTCGGGAATCGATGCAGAATGTCCTGGGTATCTCGTCCTCGAAAGTCCGAACTGTCTACGACATCGGGCACAATAACGCCAAGTTCGAGACGCATTCTGTTGACGGGATCGAGCGAGAACTCCTGGTGCATCGCAAAGGCTCTACCCGTGCCTTCGGTCCCGGTCGGCATGAGTCGCCCACGACCTATCGAAATGTCGGTCATCCGGTCATCGTTGGCGGGACGATGGGAACGGCATCCTACGTCCTGCGCGGCACCGAAGTTGGAATGGAAAAGACGTTCGGGAGCGGCATTCACGGTGCCGGGCGAGCGCTTTCCCGGAAGAAGGCGGCCAAGAAGTTCTGGGGCGAAACTGTTGCATCCGATCTCTCATCCCGTGGCATCAAGCTCTGGGCTCACTCCTTGAGAGGTGTCGCAGAAGAGGCACCGGGTGCCTACAAGGACATCGAAAAAGTCGTCAGCGCATCCGCGGCATCCGGGATCACATTGCCTGTAGTAAGACTGCGACCCTTGGCGGTCATCAAGGGCTAGACAAGGCTCGGTTCGTGGCATCCTCTGCGCCAAGGAGCCGGCGCTGGGCAAATGCTTGGGTGTGCTTGGCGATGGCGCGAGCGAGCTTTTCAGGATCATGCTTCACGGTCTCCTTGCCCGCCCATTTTGCCGTCCCCAACAAGTCTTCTCGAATCGCAATAAGACCAAACCCATTCGGATCCTTTAGGTCGTCGATGACGGGTTCCGCCTCTTCGTGCCGGTACTTGGACAAGAAATCACTGCTGGTAATCTCCGAATTGACCAGCAAATGGTCGAACCGAGAAAGGCGGATGTACTCATTGAGTATTCGCAGGTGAGCGCCAAGCGAGAGCGAGTCGGTCTCACCGTGTTGCGTCATCAGATTGGCTATCAGCATCTTTTCGGCCGCCGCCTCTTCGATGGCGACGGCAACGCCGTCAATCAACAGGTTGGGAATCAGGCTTGTGAACAAGCTGCCGGGACCTAGCAGGATCAGATCGGCCTCGTCGATGGCCTCCAATACCATCGCATAGGGACTCACTCGGTTCGGTAACAGTGTCATGTGCTTGATACGACGAGGATCAGAGACAATTCGCAATTCCCCCGTGACAACAGAGCCGTCATCCATGGTGGCCGCCAACTGAGCATTGTCCAGCGTGGCAGGCAGTACACGGCCGCAGATCTTCAAGACGTGGCTCATTGCTTCCACCGCGCGATCGAAACTGCCCGTCGCTTGTTCGAGTCCCATCAGCAGGAGGTTGCCCAACGCATGACCGGCCAGTTCTTCCGGCGCAGTAAGACGATATTGGAAGTAGTTGGACAGCCGCTCTTCGTCGTCGGCCAATGCCAACAGGCAATTCCTGACATCGCCGGGAGGCAGCACGTCAGCTTGCCGGCGAAGGCGTCCCGAGCTGCCACCGTCGTCCATCACGGTTACGACCGCAGTGATGTTCGATGTCATGTGTTTGAGTCCGCGCAGCAGCGTGGAAAGCCCGGTTCCTCCACCGACGGCAACAATTTTCGGGCCGCGGTCGAGAATTCTGCGCCGGTAAATGAGCGCCGAAGCTTTCTCGGTGACGCCTGGAGCAATGGCCCGGGCAACGGATCGGACCAACTGAACGAGCGAAAGCGAGAAGCCGGATAGACCGACGGCAATCATAGCGATCATCAAGAAATTTCGTGTAACCGATGTGAGTGGAATCGCTCGGTAGAGAGCCCGTGCTACATCAACGCCGAAAGCGTACAAGGCAGCGATAACAATCAATCCCATGGAGACAAAAGCGAGGGAGATCCACCGCTTGATGCGCAAACCGGGAACCAGCCACCTAAGGACTCGATGGTGAGGCGGTCTCATCCTGAATCTCCGTTCTTCATGGATACCTCCAGAACGCCGGTCAATGCACACAACGTCGATCGGAGACACTCACTCGGAGCCACGCAGAATCGAGCGTCGGCAAGAACAACCACACTACCCAACGTATCCACCACATGGATACGGACTGGAGCGTCTCCTGGGTGGTGCTGTAGCGTTTGAGCGAGCTCCGACAACTGAGGTTTGGACAGATGGGCACCGTCCAGCTTGAGCGTAACAGCCAGTCTTGCTCGCTGGGAGATTTCCGACAGCGGGAAAACCTCCTCGGCAATCAAGTTGATGTCGCCGTTTCGCCGCCCGGCCATCACGGTCAAACCGACCAAGGCGTCTTCATAGATCAAGACGCTGGCGACATCAAGCACCTTCGGGAAGAATGTGATCTCGGCTTCGCCGTCGCCATCTTCGAGTACAACGAAGGCCATTTGATTGCCACGCTTGGTGTCGATGCGTTTCAAGGACTTGATCCGACCTCCCACCAACGCCTGCTGTTCGGGAGCCAGGCCGCCGGCCTGTCGCAACGGCAGGCAATACAACTGAAGATCGTCGGCGTAGTCGTCCAGGGGATGGGCCGTCAAATAAAGCCCGAGCAATTCCTTTTCAAAGGAGAGCAAATCCCGCTGATCGAATTCCTCCTCAGTAATGCGCGGGTCGGGCAGGATCGTTTGCTCGTTTCCGAAGAACGATGTTTGCCCGGTGAGAGACTCACGCCGCGCATTCTGCATCAACCCCAAGCCTTCTCCTAAATGGCGGAGCAGGCCCCGGCGCGTCGCACCCAACTGATCGAAGGCCCCTGTTTTGATCAAGGCCTCCAGCGTCTCGCGATCAAGTCCTTCATCCTTGACTCTGCGACAGAGGTCGAAGAACGAGTCGAAGGATTCCTCGCGAGCATTGAGGATCGCTTCGACGGCGCCTCCACCCACATGCTTGACCGCTCCGAGGCCGAAGCGGATCTTTGCTTCCTCGAGCGGCGTGAACTCGCGCTGCGATTCGTTGATGTCCGGCGGCAAGATCTCGATGTCCATCTCCCTGCATTCATCGACGTAGTCGGCCACCTTGTCGAGATCGCCATGCACGCTGGTGAGCAGGCTGGCCATGAAGTGCGTCGGGTAATTGGCCTTCAGGTAAGCCGTCCAATATGAGATGAACGCGTACGCCGTCGTATGCGACTTGTTGAATCCGTATCGCGAGAATTTCTCCATATCGCCGAATGTTTGCTCGGCGACTTGCTTGCTGACACCCTGTTCCAGACATCCGTCGATGAATTTCGTTCGAAGGCTGGCCATTAGCGCCTTGTCCTTCTTGCCCATCGCCTTGCGCAGGATGTCGGCTTCGGCCAGCGTGAAGCCGGACAGCGCACGCGCCATCAGCATGATTTGATCTTGATAGATTGGCAGTCCGTAGGTGTCTCCCAGAACGTCCTTTAGCGAAGGGTGCGGATAGCTGATGGGGCGATCCCCGTTGCGGCGCTCTACATATTCGTCGGTCATGCCGCTTTCCAGCGGACCGGGCCGATATAGAGCCAGCAGTGCAATGAGATCTTCGAACCGGTTCGGCTGGACACGTCGAATGAGATTGGTCATTCCCGAGCTTTCCAATTGGAAGATCCCTGCCGTCTTTCCCTTGCAGAGCATTTCGAAGGTGCCTGCGTCGCCCAACGGAATCGATTCGACGCAGATCTCGACGCCGGCGTACTTACTAAGCGCCTCCCTCGTTTCGTCGATCAAGGTAAGATTACGAAGCCCAAGGAAATCGAACTTAAGGAGCCCAACTGCCTCGACGTCCACCATGTCGAATTGGGTCACGAACTCACCTTCGCCCAGTCGCAACAACGGTACATGCGCGGAAAGGGAATCCGGCGCAATTACCACGCCGGCGGCATGGGTCGAGGCATTGCGCGTCAAGCCCTCGAGGCGTAATCCGATTTCGATGAGCTGCTGAATTTCGGGGTCCGACTCGCGAAGCGCGCGCAATTCGGCGACCTTGTCGGCTGCCACCTTCAATCCCCAGCCGAACGGAATGAGTTTGGCTACGCGATCCGTTTCCGAATAAGGGATTCCCAACACGCGCCCGACGTCGCGAACGACTGAGCGGGCCGCCATGCGATCATAAGTCGCGATCTGGGCAATCCGCGTCCACCAGTGCTCGCCTCCGTACTTTCGCCGCACGTAGTCGATGACCTGGTCGCGCCCCTTGACGCAGAAATCGATATCGAAATCCGGCAGGCTGATACGATCAGGGTTGAGAAACCTCTCGAAGATCAGATTGTACTTGAGCGGCTCAACAGTGGTAATGTCCAGGCAATAGGACACCAGACTGCCGGCGGCTGATCCTCTCCCCGGTCCCACGGAAATACCATGTTCCTTAGAGTACTTGACGAAATCCCAAACGATGAGGAAATAGGTGCTGTAATCCATCCGTTCGATCACCGAGAGTTCATACTCCAATCGTTCTTGGATGGTTTCGTTGATTTCCGGATAGCGCTTGGCGGCTCCTTCGAAAGCGAGCCCGCGGAGGTATTCATTCGGTGAGCTGACGTCCTCAGGAATCTCAAACGGCGGGATCATCGGCCGATTGAAGATGAGTTCGAGAGAGCAGCGGTCGGCGATGCGGCGCGTGTTCGCAATTGCTTCGGGAAACTCCGTGAACAGCGTTTCCATATCTTCGCTGGATCGGAAGTGGTAGCCTTCGCCTTCGAATACACGATGGTCAGGGTCATTGAGCGTCTTGTTGGCTCGGATGTTGAGCAGGACTTCGTGTGCCAACCGATCCTCGGTGGTCAGGTAGTGCACGTCGCTGGTGGCGACCAACGGGATATCCATTTCACGCGCTAGTTCCACCAGTTGATTTCGGATCTTGGCATCGCGCTCAGTGCCGTGATGTTGAATCTCGATGTAGAAATTGCCTCGGCCGAACAGTGATTCGAACTCCCTAGCGACCCGTGCTGCACCGTCCCGGTGCCCGGCCTGCAACAAACGAGGGATCTCGCCGGATTCGCAAGCCGATAAAGCGATCAATCCCTCACAATGCTCTTTCAGCAATTCCTTGTCTGCACGCGGACGGTAGTAGAAGCCTTCCGTGTGCGCGCAGCTTACGATTTGCAGGAGGTTGCGATAGCCAATCTCGTTTTCCGCCAGCAGTACCAGATGGAAGAAGCGTTGTCCCGCCTTGCCGGTCCGATCTCTGCGATCGTCTGGTGCAACGTAGATCTCGCAGCCGATGATCGGCTTGATGTTGCGTCGGATGGCTTGGCGATAGAACTTGATGACGCCGCTCATCACGCCGTGATCGGTCAAGGCTAGCGCGTCCATTCCAAGTTCTTCGGCTCGATCCAGCACCTTGGATATCTTGCACGATGAATCAAGAATGCTGAATTCCGAATGTACGTGGAGATGAACGAACGGACTCGCCAACTTACTCCCCCTCACTCGCCGGTTCTCTTGCTCGATCAACGAAGATGACGCGCTCTTCCCCCGGCATCATCCAGCCCAGCTGTTCTCGTGCTGCGTCCTCGATGGCGTCAAGATCGTCTTTGAGCGCCAGTCGAATCTCCAAGTCCTGGCGGTCGATGATGGCTTCGTCATGGGCGAGCAGCGAGGATTCAAGCTGTTGGCGAAGGTTGAGAATACGAATTCCCCGAACCGTGAACAGGGAAATGAGCGCTCCCAGGACAACGGCGCAGCCCAGAAGCAACCAAAACCTATTGCTGTGCTGCGCGCCGTCGCGACGGCCAGAGTACCCGACCACCGAGCGGGTGTGTCCCCCTACCATTGCTCCCCCCGGATTGTGCTATGGTGTAAACCGCTTCGGCCAACCGGCCAGCGGTAATTCGTACTCGTCCTCGATTCGAAGCAGTTGATTGTATTTTGCCACCCGTTCCGAGCGTGACATCGAACCGCTCTTGATCTGACCGCACCCGGTTCCGACAGCCAGATCGGCGATCGAAGTGTCTTCGGTCTCTCCCGAGCGATGCGATACAACGCACGTGTAGCCGGCAAAATGAGCGATGTCCATGGTGCGAAGCGTCTCGGACACCGTCCCGATTTGGTTGAGTTTGATCAGGATCGAGTTGGCGAATCCCATCTCGATGCCCTGTTCCAGCAAGGCCGGATTGGTGACGAACACGTCGTCTCCGACGATCTGGACCTTGTCACCGAGCCTTTGGGTCAGCAGCTTCCAACCTTCCTTGTCCTCTTCGCCGACGCCGTCTTCGATGGAGAAGATAGGATAGTCCTTCACCCAATTCTCATAGGTCTGTATCAGCTGTTCCGAGCTGATCGGCTGCACGGCACCATCGATGGTGAATTGATAGGTGCCGTCCTTGAGGAACGAGGTGGCTGCTACGTCGAGGGCGATGGCGACGTCCTCACCGGGGCGGTAGCCCGCCCGGTCGATGGCTTCCACCAGCAAGGACAAGGCAACGTGATTATCTTCCAGATTGGGAGCAAACCCGCCCTCGTCACCGACCGACGTCGCTAGACCCTTAAGTTTCAAGATTCCCTTCAACGTATGGAAGATTTCCGAGCAAGTGCGGACGGTCTCCCGGAACGTGGTCATACCAACGGGAAGCAGCATGAATTCCTGCACGTCCACGTTGTTATCGGCATGTTCGCCGCCGTTTAGCACGTTCATCATGGGGATGGGCATGGACACGGCGTGCGTGCCCGCGATATAGCGGAAGAGAGGAAGGCCTAGACTGTCGGCGGCCGCATGTGCGGTGGCCAAAGAAACGGCCAACAGTGCGTTGGCTCCCAGCCTGTCTTTGTTTTCAGTGCCATCCAGATCAACCAGCAGGCGGTCAATCTCGGGTTGGTCTAAGGCGTTGCGGCCGAGAAGCAGCGGCTCGATTTCCTCTTGGATGTTGTTGATGGCCTTGGTAACGCCGCGCCCGTGATAGCAGTGCGGATCTTCGTCTCGCAATTCATGTGCTTCAAATTTCCCTTTGGAAGCGCCGGACGGAACGGCCGCTCGTCCGAATCCGCCGTCCTCCAAATAGACGTCCGCCTCTATGGTCGGATTGCCCCGGGAATCGAGAATCTGTCTTGCTTCGATGGCTTCGATAAACATCCAAGAACCCCTCCCTTCAAAACCACACCTCAGTATAGTAAGGCGTGGCAAGTGTAGCAACGGCCGGTTTGCACCCTCGTCGAGCGGGATCGATAATCCAGTGAACGAGAAGACAAAGGAGAAAACGATGAAGGCTTCGGAACTACGAACTCGCTATCTCGAGTTCTTCACCGCGCGTGACCACAAGAAGCTGCCAAGCTCGCCCTTGGTGCCCAAGGACTCCACCCTGCTGTTCACTTCGGCCGGCATGGTGCAGTTCAAGGACTACTTAGCTGGGCACGCGGCAGCTCCGCATCCTCGAGTGACGACGTGCCAGAAATGCTTCCGAACAACTGACATCGAGAAGGTCGGAAAGACGGCGTTTCATCAAACCTTCTTCGAAATGCTGGGCAACTTCTCGTTTGGCGACTACTTCAAAGAAAGCGCCATCGACTTGGCTTGGGAATTCCTGATTCGCGAGTTGGGAATTGAGGAATCCAAGCTATGGGTATCCGTCTATCAAGACGACGATGAGGCCTACGACATCTGGCACGACGTCATCGGCGTTCCATCCGATCGTATCGTCCGCCTCGGCAAGGAGCACAACTGGTGGGGGCCTGTCGGCAATTCGGGGCCCTGTGGTCCCGACTCCGAGATCCACTACGACACAGGAATCGAAAAGGCATGCGGTAATCCGGGCTGTACGGGGTTGGCCTGCGACTGCAATCGCTTTTCCGAGATCTGGAATCTCGTCTTCATGCAATACGAAGCCCAGGAAGACGGCACGCTGGTGCCGCTGGAGAAGAAAAGCGTCGACACCGGTATGGGACTTGAGCGTACTGCCACCACGCTGCAGGGTGCCGAAACGAATTTTGAAACCGATCTGTTCCGCCCCATTGTCGAGGCCATCGAAACGGCCAGTCCACGTACGTTGGAGAAGGACGATCATGTCTATCGAAACACGATTGCCGACCACGTTCGTTCCGTCCTGTTCCTGCTTTCCGAAGGCGTGATGCCGTCCAACGAGCGGCAAGGCTATGTGTTGCGCCGCATTCTGCGCCGGGCCATCCGTGCCGGCGAACATCTCGAACTTGCACCTGGATCCCTGGCCACCTTCATCGAACCGGTGATCGAAACGATGGGAACCGTCTATCCGGAGATCGTCGAATCCCGCGATCTCGCCCGTCGATTGATCACACGTGAAGAAGAGACGTTCCGCCGCACCCTACGTGAGGGCGAACGCCGCCTGAACCCAGTGCTGGACGAATTGGAGGCTTCGGGTGAGAAGACTCTTCCCGGAGATGTAGCTTTTGAACTCAGCGATACCTACGGGTTCCCCCTAGAGATGACCCAGGAGATCGCGGGGGATCGGGGATTCGATGTAGATCTTGACGGTTACGAGATCGCCCTACAGGCTCAACGGAGACGTTCTGTGAAAGCGGTTGTTACAGTCTCCGCTACTGTCGATCGTAGAGTGATTCGTAGGACGCCTTTCTTGGGCTACAACGACCTCGAAGCCGATGTCGAAGTTGTCGGTGTTGAGCCCGATGATCTTCGTGTCGTCTTTTCGGAAACGCCGTTCTATGCCGAAGCTGGTGGGCAAGTTGGCGATACCGGCGTCGTCAAGAATTCAACACGAGGGTTTCAAGTGCCAATCATCAACTCAACGAAACGTGAGGATGAAGCGACACTACATCACATAGCCGATGCTGGCGTAGCTTTCGAAAAGGGTGACTCGTGCCGTTTGATCGTCGATGCCCTGCGGAGAAATCGCATTCAACGCAATCATACGGCTACCCATCTGCTTCATGCCGGATTGCGAAAGGTTCTCGGAAGTCATGTTATTCAAGCTGGCTCGTTGGTCAACGACGTCGAGCTGCGTTTCGACTTCTCGCATTTCGAGAAAATGACGGATGAGCAGCTTGCGCAGGTGGAAGACTTCGCTAACGCTGTTGTGCTCAAAGACGTTGAGGTTACCTCGCCTGAGATGTCACTAAAGGAGGCGACGGAATCCGGGGCCATCGGGCTGTTCGAGGACGAGTATCGAGGCAAGTCCGAAGTCCGAGTCGTGAGCGTGGGCGATGTCAGCAGGGAATTGTGTGGCGGAACCCACGTGGGTCGTTCCGGAGAAATCGGGTTGATCAAGATCGTGTCCGAGGAAAGCATCGCCGCCGGAACGCGGCGTATTCGTGCCATCACCGGAGACGCCGTGCTTGAGCATTTGCGGCAGCAGGACGCGTTCAAGCATCTCATACATGGGCAATTGGGCGACGATCCCATTGCCGGTATTGACCAACTCAGAGAGCAGGTCAGCGAGTTAACCTCGCAACTGAATGAGCTTGTGGCCAATCGCCTTCGAACGCTTTCTCAAGAAATCGCTGAGAAGACACTGGGGATTGGCGATGTGAACCTAGTCGTTTCCCGAGCCGATCTACCAAGCGACCAGCTGAAGGAACTGGCGGATCTGATCGAAGAACTAACCCAGCCGTCCGTCATCATCCTGGCCGGGGAAGCATCAGGGCGAGCCCTTGTCGTGTGCAAGGTATCCAAGGGAATCAAGACAGTGCGCGCCGGAGACATCGTCAAGTCGATGTCGCAAGCGCTAGGTGGCGGTGGTGGAGGCGCACCCCACTTCGCACAAGGCGGCGGACAGGACATTGCCAAGATCGATGCAGCCCTGGAATCAGCCGCAGCCGAAGCTCAGCAAGCTCTCGGATAAATGGAAACGCCCCAGACAAACCGGGGCGTTCTCACTCGATGATCATTTCGGAACTACGTGGTCAGATTGACCGGCATGCAAACGTACAAGAAGCCGTGATCGGACGCCGGTATCTTCTCACCGGCCGGTTCCATCAACATCGCTTGCAGGGGCGCCGCCAGCCAGAAGCCCACTTCGTCCGACGCCAGGTGCTTGAGTCCGTCGATGAGCAAGCTGGCGTTAAACGAGATCTCGATGCCCTCGCTGGGCACGTTCTGAAGCCGTACCCGCTCCTCGGCCTCACCCTTGTCGCGCGACGATGAAGTCAGGACGATAGCCGATTCCTCTGGCGTCGCCGTCAATAAGATCGCTCCGGAATCCTCGGCAGCGGTAATCTCGATTCGCTGCAGGGCCTCCAGCAAAGACTTGCGGTCGAAAATCAACGAGATTTGGTTGTTCTTGGGGATGACGCGGTCGAAATCCGGGAATTCCTCGGCAATCGTTCGAGCCATGAACGTCACGCCGGCGGCATGGAAGAACAATTGGCCTTCTCCTCGGTAGATATCCACCGTGTCCGCTTGCAGCTGAGAAAGCACGCGATCCAAGTCCGTGAGAACGCTTGCATCAATCAAGTACTCGCCTTCTTCCCGAATGTCCTCGATCCCGATCGTCTTCATGGCAAGCCGATATCCATCCGTTGTCACCAGCTTGAGATGATCGGATTTCAACACAAGGTTGACGCCGGTCAGGCTCAATCGTGTCGTCTGCCCGGCTTTCTTGGCGGCAAACACGGTTTGATTGAGGCCCCGCTGAAACTGCGAGATGGACACAGTCGCCGTTTTGGCGCTGGGCAACGGGGAGATCTCCGGATAGTCTTCTGCAGGCAGCGTAGGGAGATCGAACGTGACCTCGCCGCATCTAACCTGGATCGAAGTTCCGTCGTCGGCTTTACTGGTCAGGCTGATGCGCTCATCCGGGGGAAGGTGAGACGCGATCTGGTTGAACACCGATCCGTTGAGAACGATCGATTCATCTTCACTCTTGTTTTCGATCGGGATCTCGCAGCGGACGGCCCGCTCCAGGTCGGTCGCCTGCAATCGAAGTTGGTTGCCTTCGATCTCGAGCTTCAGCCCCGCCAGGATAGGCATGCTGCTTCGGGTACCAAGGGCGTGGCTTGCCAGTCGAACGCCAAACACCAGATCATTCTTCAAACATACAAGATCCATTGATCCTCCCCCTTACGCACGAAACATCGTCCCCCATGTTACTCCATCGAGTCAATCGCTGGCAAAATCAAACATGAAGATATCGTGCCACATCCTTCGCAATCTCCTCGTGTGTGCGGTCGCCATCGATCACGATCGCGTTTGGATCCTGTTCCGCCAACTCCAGAAAGCCCTGACGTACCCGGCGATGGAATTCCATCGATTCGACTTCGATCCGGTCACTCTCAGTCGTTTTTCGCTGGACGGCAACCTCAGCCGGAATGTCGATCAAGAACGTCACGTCCGGGTGCAAACCGCAGGCCGCCGTTTCGTTGAGGCTGCGAATGAGATCGAGGTCGATGCCGCGGCCGTATCCTTGATAGGCCACGCTCGACATGCGATAGCGAGAGGCCACTACCGTCTTCCCTGCCCGCAAAGCGGGCACGATCACTTCGTGCGTGTTCTGGGCGCGGCTGACGATAAACAATAGCAGTTCGGAAAACGAGAGAAGGGACGCATGCTGCCTGGAAAGCAGAATCGATCGAACGGACTCCCCGATGGGTGTACCCCCTGGCTCCCCGGTACTGACTACCGAGCAGCCAATGTCGATCAGCCGTTTGACCAGTCGGCGCGCTTGGGTCGATTTCCCTGATGTGTCGATGCCCTCAAACGCGATCAGCTTTCCTTTCAGATCGATTGCGCTCACCCCCAAACAGAATGGCTAGGACGATAAGGACAGCTCCCACCGTAATGCAGGCATCGGCTACATTAAAGATCGGGAATCCGCGAATCTCGAAGAAATCGAGCACGTATCCCCACTGAATACGATCGACCAAATTGCCCAGCGCACCCGCCAGTACGAACGCCATGCCCGTACGGATCAACCGACTGTCGATCTGCATGGTCAACAGGATCAGAAACAGGATCAGCGAGACGACGCCGGACACCACCAGAAAGACGATGCCACCGCCGGGAAAGATCCCGAACGCACCGCCCTCGTTGTGAACGCGTGTGAGACGGATGAAATTGCCGATCAGGTTGTTGGGAACTCCTCGATCCATCGTGGAGAATGCCCACCATTTGGTCAGTCGGTCGATGATGAGAAGGATCAATGTAAGCGAGAAGTAGCGTGTTCTGGCCATGGTGCTTCAGGCTATCCTGCGCCGCACGGCGCGTCAAGGACAACGAGCCTGCGAGATATCCTGCGAACGTGACCACGTCAAGGACAACGAGCTTGCGAGTTGTCCGGATTGCTCGGATTCTCGCTTGAGGATATCTCGCCTGCCGATGGATCGTGCTCGTTGTCCCACGGAACATCATGGGTGACTTCTTGCTGGCGTATCCAGGCCAATCCGCTGCCGTTGTTTGTGTTGATGGTAGGGGATATCTCGCCTGCCGATTTGTCGTGCTCGTTGTCCCGCGGAGCATCTCCGTTGTTTGTGTTGATGGTAAGGGATATCTCGCCTGCCGATGGATCGTGCTCGTTGTCCCACGGAACATCTCCGTTGTTTGTGATAGCGGTACGAGATATCTCGCCTGCCGATTGGTCGCGCTCGTTGTCTCGCGGGCATGCCCGTTGTTTGTGATAGCGGTACGAGATAAGGTCTGCGGCATGACTCAGCAGATAACGCCATCCGATGTCCTCTTGATCTTTGATCTGGACGGCACGTTGTACCGTACTGAATCGTCGTTCGTTCCGACCATGAAGGCGGCCTATGCCAGTCATGGCATTCCCTATGTAGGTGACGCCGCCGTATTGGGGATGGTCGGCGAAACATTCCTCACCTTTCTTGAGTGGCTGGCTGAACAAGGGTTCCCTGCGAACGCAGAGGGGCTGGCCGGCGAGATTT